>ERZ779632.107-NODE-107-length-56596-cov-12.278453_pt1 | contig 56596 bp, 49 predicted proteins | sample MGYA00514194_ERZ779632 | MGnify/ENA primary metagenome ERZ779632 (study PRJEB29562, sample SAMEA4376704) | mouse gut metagenome | isolation source: Cecum | study: EMG produced TPA metagenomics assembly of the A DSS colitis mouse model was used to assess the... | reverse complement strand
AGGCTCTTTCCCTCAAAAGTAGTAAATTGGTAGTAAATTCAGCTTGAAATCCTGCGTGTATGCCCGTAAATCAAGGCTTTTTTGAGATAATCAACCATTTTGCAATAAAAAATGATGCAGACATTGTCAATACTTTCTGGCTGTCTGCAAGTTATATATCGTCAATAATTATACTTTACCAAACCCGTTTTGTCAAAAATAATTCATTGTCTGAAATTCAAGTACATATCGTGATCATCATAAAACATTTTCACTTTGTTGTTTTTACTCAACTCTATGTAAAATTTTGCCATAATTTCTCCTGTAAAATGTCACAAATGATATATTTATGGTCAAAAAAGTGGTCAGAAAGGAGACTGTTTATGTCCAGACGAGGAGACAACATCAGAAAACGCAAAGATGGAAGATGGGAGGGCCGATATCGAGTGCTGACGGCAGGCGGAGAAAGATACTACAAATCGGTTTATGCAAAATCCTACAATGAAGTAAAGGAAAAGATGGCTGACAGAATAGAAGCCGCCACAAGGGAGGAGCCGGTTTGTTTGATTCTCAACGGAATGACATCGGATCATGACGGCAGTTTTTGCGCCCTTACGGAAGAATGGTTGAAAGAGGTGGAACAGAGCAGAAAGTATTCTACCTATATCAAATATAAGTCGATTTATCAGTGCCATATTCAAAAGGCCTTTTGGGATGACAAATTTACCCAAATGACAAACAGTCATATTCAGAGCAGGGTAAACGAAATGGATGTGACGGATACAACCAGACAAAGCGTGCTTATGATCATTAAACAGGTTTTTCGTTATGCGCAAAAGCAGTATGCTTATCCGGCCCCTTCTATTTCAAATAGTATCGTCCGCAGCAGGCCTCAATCCATAGAGGTTATGGATCGTGCCGATCAGGCCCGGCTTATACAGTTTTTATACAACGATATGGATATTTCAAAAGCGGGAATATATCTCTGCCTTTCCACGGGATTGCGGCTGGGAGAGGTATGTTCCTTAAAGTGGAATGATATTGATAAAGACAGAAGGCTGATACGGGTAAGCAGAACCGTGCAGAGAATTAAAAACCCGGCAGGCTCCGCAAAAACGACTCTTTTGGAGACAACGCCCAAAAGTCTGTTTTCCAGACGCGAAATACCCATATCAGACTCATTACTTTCACTTCTTATTTCTTTTCAAAAAGACGGGCAGGAATATATTTTGCAGGCAAATAAACCAATGGAACCTCGAACATATCAAAATCATTTTAAAAAATATCTGGAAGAAATTAAAGCGCCGGATTATAACTTTCATATTTTAAGACATACCTTTGCAACAAATTGTATTGATAATGGTATGGATATTAAATGTCTCAGTGAAATTCTCGGTCATTCCAATGTACAGATTACATTAAATAGGTATGTCCATCCCAGCATGGATACCAAACGCAAATATCTCAATGCACTTCTGGCTGATTATGGTCAATTATGTGGTCAAATACAAGAAAACAAAATTCTGACTACTTGATGAGCGCCAATTCGCAGAATATCCAGTTCTGCGAATTGCTTTTTGTAAAATCCACCCTTTTTAAAATCCCTTAATCCTTTGCTTTTCGAAGCGCAATCAGGCAGTAGCTTCCCTCCTCTTCACAGTTCCCAAACCATATTTTTCCGCCATGGGCCAAAACTATCTTGCGCACAATTTCCAGCCCGCGAATAATACCCGTAGTATTCTCTCTTTTTCTGCCCCGCAAATGCCACAGAACTTCCTCCGAATAACCCACGCCGTTATCCTGAAACCGAATACAGCACCTGCCCCTTTCTTCACCAAGAGAAATTCTGATCTTCACGGCGTCTGCCTGCCCGCCGTGCTTCACACTGTTATGAATCAGATTACGAAGCGCACGCACTAAAAGCTTCCTGTCAGCGTTCACCGACATGGACTCTCCCGCCTCGTCAATTTCCACCTCAATTTCCAGCGTTCTGTACGCCGAATCATTTAGAAAAGATGCTGCCACACCTCTGACAATCTCCGCCAGACACACCCTTTCTTTTCTGAGTGCCTGCATGGAATGTTCCAGCTGGGAAGTAAGGTTCAGGTCTGAGATTAATTCCTTCATCACCATACTCTGATTTCGGATTACCGCCGCCTGCTGCCTTGCCTCCTCTGCCAGTTCTTCATTATGCTCAAGCGTATCTGCATAGCCCATCACCATGGAAAGCGGCGTGCGGATATCGTGGGAAATTCCGGCAATCCATTCGATACGCGCCTGCTCTCTGTTTTTCATAAAACGTTTTGTAAAGGCAAACGCCAATACTACAATCCATATAAAATTAGTGAGCAAAAATGCCAGAAAAACCCGTTTGACAAAATCTATCCACGATAATGTAAATTCCACATCATATTTCCACATAACGTCTTTTTGCATGCCCACTATCATAATCCGATCATCCCAGACGCGCAGATGCACAGGATATCCTTTTAAATACCATCTGGTCATGCGGGCAATCTCCGATCTGCTGTATTCCGTTTCCAGTTCTTCCGGCCTGCGAATACTCCATACAACCCGTCCGTCTTCATTGAGCAGCATTGCCCACTGATCCTGCCGCTCAAACTCCTCCTGCATCTCCTCACTGAGTACATACCCGTTCTTTGTAAACGTCAATGCCTTCATGACGTCTCCCCCCTGAATGTAACTGGCATCCGTGTTCACATAAACAGCGCCTGCCGCCAGAAGAAAAAATATATTCAGCACAGTTGTCAGGACGGCGACGCCTGAAACCGATATCACGCCGTAAAAAAACATATGCGCCGCTCTTCCATAATGATATTTGATTTGTTCTCTTCTGTGATTTCTCATACAAGCCTGTACCCCAATCCCCTTACCGTCAAAAGATACTTTGGATGGGAAGGGTCTTCCTCTATTTTTTCCCGTAGTCTTCGAATATGCACAACCAGCGTATTTTCATATCCGTAATTTTCTTCCCGCCATACAGCGTCGCACAAGGCGTCAATAGTTACAATACGGCCTCTTTCCTGCGCCAGCTTTTGCAAAATTGCATATTCTTTTGCCGTCAGCGTAAGTTCGCCGTTCCTCACTGCCTCATCCCTGTCTTCATGCGCTACAGGATTCCAGTGCACCAAGCCGCTCCCCATGTCTACCTGACATTTTCCAAGCGCAATCATTTCCTCCTGCACGAATTTTACACGGTACACCCGTTTGAGCACCGCCGTCACCCGCAAAGTCAATTCCTCCGGCAGAAAAGGCTTTGTGATATAATCATCCGCACCAAGCCCCAGCCCCCGCAGTCTGCTCTCATCCTCATCCCGCGCCGAAAGAAAAATGACCGGCACTTCCGTTATCTTCCGCAACCGCTTAAAAAGGGAAAAACCGTCCCCGTCAGGAAGCATCACATCCAGAAGAATCAGATGAGGGCTTTCGGCAAAAAACCGTTTCTCGGCCTCCCTGCAGTTTTCTGCCGCAGACACATGACGAAAACCCGCATGCTCCAAAAATCCACACACCATTTCCCGCAGTGCTTTCTCATCGTCTACCAGCAAAATTTTACAGTCATATAAATTCATGAAAATCCCCTCTCGCTTACAGATACTTTTCAGCTTCAACACGCAATATTTTGTGATACAGTGCGCCATCACCTGTTATCAGTATATCGTCTGGCAGATTTTCTGAAAAGGGTGATACTTAATTCTTAAGGTAAATGTAATCTCTCCTTCATTCCCATGTAAGCCGCACCTTTTATCCTGTCTGTAACAGGCCGGCGGTCAGGCCGATCTGAAAAAGCTGCCGCGCGCGCTGCCCTAAAATGGTCTGCCTTAAACGCAGTCCGCAAAATAATCAACAGGAAAGGACGAAGCACAATGCCAACACAAAATCTGGTAGAAACTCATAATCTCACAAAAAAATACGGTAAAGTCCGCTGTGTCGACTCTGTCAACCTGCACGTTGCCCCCGGCGCAGTTTACGGCTTCCTTGGCCCCAACGGCGCGGGAAAATCTACCACTTTAAAGATGATCCTCGGTCTTGCCAGACCAACCGCCGGAGAGATTTCCCTCTTTGGCCTGCCCGTCAATGAGAAAAATCGTATTAAACTTTTGAAACAGACCGGCTCACTTATCGAGTCACCCAGTTACTATGGTCATTTGACAGGAGCGGAAAATTTGCAGATCATCCAGACATTGAAAGGCTGTTCCAAAAAGGATATCGACAAGGTTTTAAAAATCGTCCGGCTGGACGAAGCCAAAGGAAAGCTGGTCAACCACTATTCTCTCGGTATGAAACAGCGTCTCGGCCTCGCCGCCGCTCTGCTCGGTTTTCCCAAACTCTTAATTTTGGATGAGCCGACAAACGGTCTCGATCCGGCGGGCATTCAGGAAATGCGGGAACTGATCTGCTCGCTTCCTGCCGAATACGGCATTACCGTTGTGGTCTCCTCCCACCTTCTTAGCGAAATCGACCAGATGGCCGATCATGTAGGAATCATCCGCAAAGGCGAACTGGTCTATCAGAATACCCTGGAATCCCTGCATACCCATGCGAAACAGCAGATTGCCCTGCGGGTCAGCCACACGGCCATTGCTCTTGACCTCCTCCGTCAGGATGGTATTTGCGCCACACAGGAAGACGATTACCTTTTACTACCCATGGTGGATGACGGCTATGTTGCCAACCTGTGCCGGCAGCTTGTCTCACAGAATATATCACTGTATCGCATTGAAAAAAGGGAAAAGAGTCTGGAAGATATTTTCCTGTCTCTGACCGGAAAGGAGAACAGTTTATGATTACGTTACGACTGGAATTTCAGAAAATAAAACGTAAAAAAATCGGTCTGACCATGGCGGCCTTTATGGGCATTCTATTTGCCTGGCTTTTCTGGGCCACCAGCAATCCAACCGAAAGGGAATTACATCAGGGCTGGCTTGCCCATCTTCAAACCCAGCCTCTGTTATGCGCCATCATGATGCCCACCATCATGTCCGTACTGGCGTCCCGCCTGGCGGATATCGAGCATAAAGGCAATACTTACAAGCAACTGAAAACGCTGCGGACTGCCGGCGCCCTCTTTCATGCCAAAGCGCTTTGCGGTTTCCTTTTTATACTGGCCATGACCGCCGCCAACTATCTTTTTCTGCTGGCTCTGGGATACGGCCTCGGTTATGTGGGAAATCCTGACCCAAAGGCTTACCTGTTTTCCTTTGTTTTACAGGCCGCCTGCTGTCTCTCCCTGTATCTGTTACAGCTGGATTTGTCCCTGCTGTTTTTCAACCAGATGATCCCCCTGGTGATCGGTCTGTGCGGCTCCATGCTGGGCGTAATACTGATGTACCTGAAAACATACTCTTTCCTGCCGTGGGGCGGTTTTCTCTCTTCAGCGATTGTGATGATGGACTGGAATGCCGAAACCCGGATTATTAACTACTATTATCGTAGTTTTACTGCCATGGAGCTTTTTGCACTGGCCATGATTCCGATCTGGATCGCCATTTTTTATATTGCGGGCGGCATTTTATTTACCCGAAAGGAATCCTGAAAAACTGCTCAAAACATTGTAATTGGAAACGGAGGTAACAACAGAAATCATGAACAGACATACATCTTTTGGAAAAGCTGTCCGCGCGGAACAGCTCAAACTGAAACGGAGTCCGGTATGGCTGGCGTTTATCGCGCTCCCCATCATATCCGCTTTTTTCGGCACCTTTAATTACCTGAACAACATTGAAATTTTAAAAAGTGAGTGGTTCAGCCTGTGGACGCAGCATTCTCTCTTTTTATGCTATTTTTTCATGCCCGCGCTGATCGGCACTTACTGCTCCTATCTGTGGCGTCTGGAGCATACCCGCCACAACTGGAACAGTTTTTTAACCGCTCCCATTCCGCTTTGGGCCCTTTATTTCGGAAAACTGACACAGGCTCTCCTTATGACCATACTCGGTAATCTGTGGATCTTTTTCCTGTACTATGTATGCGGCAGGCTTTCAGGCCTGGACAGCCCTTTCCCGAAAAACGCCGCAAGCTGGTTTCTCTTCGGCACCATCGGCGCGGTGGCAGTCTGCTGCGTACAGCTCTTCTTTTCCCTGATTATCCGCTCCTTTGCCATTCCTATCGGCATCGCCATGGCAGGTGGTATTTTGGGGCTATTAATCACTAACAAAGGATTGGGGCTTCGTTACCCCTACTCCCTCTACAGCATGGGTATGCGCGCCAATAATCCAAATTTGGAATTGGATATTTCAGCACATTTAAGCAATTCCGCTGCTTACATTATCATCTTTGTGGCATTGTCCGTTTTCTATTTGCGCAGGCATGAAATATCGGCAGGCTAACTACGGAGCTGCTCATCCAGCAGCTCCTTCAATGCCTCGTCCCCCACACTCACCCATGCGTCCTCCTCCTCGGCGTTTAATCCCAAATACTCCCGCAGTGTATCCGTGCTGTCGCTAAATCCCCACTCCTGGCTATAATCGTCGATCTCCTCAAATGCAATCTCGCCCGCCAGATATTTTTCTTTGAATTTTTTCATTACAAGCAATCCTCCCTTGCTTTCTTTTCCACCATTTCGTAAGTCGGCGTGGGTACGCCGTATTTCTTTCCCATCCGCACCACCTCATAGATCAATCCATCAATCTCAGAGGGTTTCCCGGCATAAATATCCCGCTGCATGGATGTGCTCGCCGTAGGATTAAGCGCATCCAGAATCTGTAAATTAGTGGTGACAATATCCACCAGAAAGGGAACTTCCATCGCCACTGCCAGCGCGTCGACTTCCCGCATCAGTTTTACAAAAGTATCCCTCGGCTCTCCTGTCTTTTGTATTTCCGCTGCTGAAACATGATAATAGAGCCCGCAGGCCGCCATGGGCGACACATAGGCAAACTTCTGCAATGCGTCTCTCCCAATATTCTCTGACAGTACGCTGTCGATCCCGCTCTCCTTTAAGTCCTTCGCCACCTCAAAAAGTTCGGGGCGAAGTTCCTCCTTCTTTCGCACACCGTACACAATACGGAAAATATCTCCATTCTGCCAGATCGTCCCCGGCTCCTTAATCTCGGCCGCAATATAAATACAGCCGTCCGTCACCAGAAGCTCCGGCAGCTTCTCCTGCATCCTGCCGCCCGTGCCGTAAATATTTAAAATGGGTATTACAATCGTAGAATCCTTTGTCACCCGCTGGATGAAGGGAATAGTTTCTTCCAGGGAGTAGCCCTTCACACAGACAAAAATCACGTCCGGCTGTTCGTCATAATGTTCCATATCAGTGGCCCTGATGGGATGTACGGTATAGTTTCCCTTCTTTGTGGTCTCCATCTTAAGACCTTCTTCCTGCATCTTTTTCAAATGTGCGCCCCGCGCAATCAGGGTTACATCCTTTCCTGCCTCTGTCATATACGCACCGATACTGCCGCCTGTACCGCCGGCGCCAATTACCAAATATTTCATAATTTCCTCCATTCCAAAGCATTTACGCGATATAAAAAATACTTTGCCGTCGCAATTTTATTACTATTTTATCCGATAGGCGCATACATGACAAGCCGGATATAAAAGATTATCACAAAAAGAAAGCGCCGCATCCGCAGCGCCTCCCTTCGTTTCCTATTATAAATCTCCCCAATGAAACCCTTACTGAATGGAAAGTGTTCCCGCCGTAATACACTTCCCAGACTTTCTGTCAAACAACAGAATATCGTTTCCGCTGATGTTCAACCGCTCCTTCTGGCCGATCTTATAAAGAGTGCTGCCAAACACCACGCCCGTCAAAAGATAATCTCCAACCGCCACCTTGATAGTAGATTCCATACCGGTCGGCATGGCGCCGAAGATCACGCCCTCCATTTCCCCGGACGCATCCACTTTGATACACTCCGGCCGGATACCAATGACAAAATCCTCATTGGTGATCACGGGCTCTTCCTGCACGCTGTAATCGCTCTCGTCCACCTTGCTGATGTGATACTTAAAGACCTCGTCCTTGTTGCCCTTCTCCACGGCCTTCTTGTCCTGCAGCATTCTCTTTCTGGCTGCTTCCGCTTCTACCTCGTCGGCGTCTCTCCTGGCAAACCACTTCTCCATATCAATGGGCTCGTTAGGCGTAAAGACTGCCTTCTTGCCGCCCAGCACCGACAGTTCCAGACTGCCGCCCGACTGCTTCCCTCTGGCCTCCACAAAGTTAATGGAAGGATTGCCCACAAAATCCGCCACAAAGAGATTATTCGGTCTGTTATATACATCCAGCGGCGCGTCGTACTGCTGTAAGACGCCATTGTTAATCAGACAGATTTTTGTCGCAAGCGTCATGGCTTCCATCTGATCATGAGTTACATACACGAAAGTGCTTCCTGTTTCCAAATGGAGTCGTTGTAACTCGTATCTCATTTCCAGACGCAGCTTCGCATCCAAATTGGAAAGCGGCTCATCCATAAAGAGCACCTGCGGTTCAGGCGCAAGAGTTCTGGCAATCGCCACTCTCTGCTGCTGGCCTCCGGAAAGCTCCGCCGGATATCTGTCCATAAACATACCGATTTTTACAATTCTGGAAACCCGGCGGACGGAAAGATCCACTTCCTCCTTCGCCAGTTTCCGCACGCTCTTCACTACTTTTCCGCCCTGTCTTACTGCAAAATCGTCGTCCAGCTCCTCCCCCTTATTTCTGTGGGATTCCCGCAACGCGTTAAGCTCCTGCTCCATCTTCGCCACCGCGTCTTTCGCTGCTTTCTCTACGTCGGAAGCTTCCTGAATTTTCAGCCCGTAAAGCTCCTTGGCCGTATAGATGGATACCGTATAGGTATCAATCAGCTTCAGATGAATCTTATCCATATCAGGCTTGCCGTTTTTATCCCTGCACTCCTCGATCAGCTTAATAAATTCTTTTGGATTTTTGAGCGCTTTAATCTTGGCGTCAAGCTTTTTCGCCTCCAGATCATAGGTCGGCATTTCCTCATGAATATTGCTAAGGCCGAAAGAAATATTCTGATACACTGTCATATTTGGCCACAGCGCGTAGTTCTGGAACAAAAATCCGACTTTTCTCTTATTGGCGGGAACATTGATCCCGGCCTCGCTGTCAAATACTACTCTGTCACCTATGGTAATCTGTCCGCTGGTAGGCGTTTCCAGTCCCGCTATCATACGAAGGGTCGTGGTCTTACCGCAGCCGGACGGCCCAAGCAGGGTGATAAAAGAATTGTCCGCTATATCCAGATCCAGATGGTCCACTGCATAAAACTTTCCCCACCGTTTTGTTACGTCTCTTAATTTAATTTCCGGCATGTCTCATCCTCCTTACTTTCCACCGATACCTTCATCCAGGCTTGCTCCGGTTATCTTATTCACTAATGTATTAAAGATCAGGATCGCCACGATCAGGATCAGGTTAATGGCGCTGGAAAATGCGTAAAGCCCCATCTCATCAAAGTAATCCAGTGTGGTCGATAATATAAAGCCCTGCGTACAGAGAAGCAAAAACAGTGATAACTCTCTTAAGCATGTCATAAACGGCAGCATATAGCCGCTGATAATGGATGATTTCTGGATTGGAATAATAATCCGAAACATCCGTTTAAACCATGAAAGATCCTGTATTATTGCCGCCTCCTCTATTTCCCCCGACAGCTGCAGCATGGAATTGAGGGCCGCCCTGCTGGCAAAAGGAATATATTTCACCGTACCTGCTATGATAAGCAGCGCATAGGTATTAAAGAGGTTAATCTTCTCATTGGAGAACAGGATGAAAAAGGCTGCTCCCACTGCAAGAGAAGGCATCAGGTAAGGCAAGAATGCCATATTGTTTACATAGTTTGCCCATTTGCTTCTTCTGTTTTTAGATACCGCATAACCGATCAACGTGCCGATGGTTCCTGCCACCAGCGCGCAGCATACCGCCACTAACAGGGTACCGCCAAAGGCATTCCATATGGTCTTATTGAACAGGATACCCGGCTGGCCGTACAACGCGCCGGCGTTATTATCACGGGTGATCCACCACTTGGTCGTAAGGTTGTTCATATCTCCCGTATACAGGAAGCTGTAATCTCCCGGGTTCGGCAGGAAGGTTTCAATCGCAAAGGAGATAATCGGGAAAATACTGGTAAAGAACGTCACCAGAATCAGCACGATGCCGATTGCATATTTTCCAACTTTACCCAAATTGATTTTGGAAATCTGCCCAGACTTACCGGTTACGGTCGTATAGCTCTTGCGGCTCTTTAAGCTCATCTGGTTCAATCCCAGAATCATGATACCGAAGATCATCATGATAATTGCCAGAATACTCGCTTCGCCCGTGTACTTGGAGTTCATGGACACATATTTTGTGGAAAGTGTGGTAAGCCCCAGATAATGAGGTACGGGGTAACTTCCCATTGCGCTTCCGAATACCAGAAGTATCGTGGAAAGAATCGCCGGTTTTACCATGGGCAGCGTCACCCTTGTCATAATCTTCCACTTGGGCGTGTCCAGAATGGTCGCCGCCTCCTCCAGATTGGCGTCCATATTACGGAAAATGCCGCCGATCATGATATAGGCAAAGGGCGCATAGTGCAGACCCAGCACCACCGCACAGGGCAGAAGCCCCATACACCACCATTTTGGCGCCGTCACCCCGAAGAGGGAAACAATCAGTCCGTTTGAAGTTCCCGTCACCGCATTGCTGTTAAAAAGGTTCTGCCAGACCACCGCCAGCGTCCACTGGGGCATAATGTACGGAAAAATAAAAATGGAGCTTAAATATTTTTTAAACTTTAAGTTTGTTCTCGTTATCAGGAATGCAAATAAACCGCCGAATATAATTGAAATCAGGCAGGTAAAAACTGCCAGAAGCACCGTATTAAGCATCGGCGTCCACAAGTTACTCTTTGCCAGTCTGCTGGTAAACAAATCCACATAGTTTGCTGTGGAATAGCCCGTCGCCCTGCCTGTCAGATGGGCGTCAATCGTGCCCGGATGAATTTTGAAGGTGTCCTTCACTATGGCAACAATCGGCGCCACCGTTCCAAAGGTAGCCGTTATGCCAAATAAAAGCAGGATGATATTTTGGGGCTTTGAAAAATAAGTTTTACATTTATTCAGATAAATCACTGAGGATTTTGTCTTTGTCTTTTCTCCCATAAGCTTCTCCTTAAAGATCTTAAGCTTTGCTTTCTATACTTCTCTCTTTTAAAATGGAAGTGGCATATTCCATGCCACTTCCAGATTTTCTTGTGTCACAGTGTAACCCGGTTTCCCATTCTGTCTTACTCTGCCGCTTCACCCTCGCTGTACTTGGTCAGAAGCTCAATCCAGCTTCCTACTGTGAAGGAAACGGATGCGCAGTACTCAGGATCCTCCAGTACCAGCTCGCCGTCTGTGGTCCACCAGTCATATCCTCTGTCATTCTTTGCTTCAAACTGCAAGGTGCCTGCCTCGTCATAGCCGCCCTTGCTGTGGCCGTAGGTTGCCTCTGTAGCAGCTGCCACGTCAGGATTTGACGAATAGCCGCCCATGTCCTTGCCCCATGCGCTGAAGCCGTCCTCCGTGCAGGTCATGTATGCAATGAATGCACATGCCGTCCAGGGAAGAGGACTGTTCTCTGTCACAAACAGGTAATGGCAGTAGCCGTAACCGCCGATGCCCGTATAGCCGTCCTGATATGCCGCAACATTGATGTTATTAACAGACACGCCTGCAGATTCCTCAACAGAACGAAGCTTGGAGTACACCAGAAGGCCTGACTGATCGGTAGCGGAATCCGTTACCAGCGTATTACAGATCGGGCCGTCGTCTGTCTGGGCGTTGTAGCTCTCTACCCAAAGCTTGATCCATGCCAGCGCATATGCGCCGTCAGCGCCAAGGCCAAGGTCAGCCGCCTCAGACTCCATCTCCTGAATGGTAGGCTGGAAGTATGCCTGCTTGTCGGCGTCAAGAGCGTTGAAGGCTTCTTTCAGCCAAGCGGCGTATTTATCCTCTGTAAGCATATAGAGGAAATTCTTGCCGACAATCTCGGAATCAATATCCATGTACAGGGAGTGCACGCCTTCTCCCACAAAATCCCAGCAGTTCTGATAGGTTGCGCTGCCTGTGTTGTTATACATGAAGACTTTGTTCAATGTCTGCAAAGGCAGGAATCCGTCTACCGCATCGGGAGTAGTCCCGTTGGCCTCAGCCCACTCCTTCGGAATGTATGTATCGAGAATACCTGTCTGCACCATCTTGGACTCAATCTGGTTACCGTCCTGAATCAGCGTCATGGCGAATGTGCCGGTATCCTTTAAGGAATCTGCGGTCAGCTGCTCGAAGATCTTATTGTTCTTAGGCTGCTGCCACTCAAACTCCATATTGTAGGAAGGATCAATGGTCTGCAAATATTCAATGAATAAAGGAAGTGCGGATTTGCCACGGCTGGAATTACCTACACCGTAGAAGGTCGCCCCGTTGGACTCCTCAATCGCCTTCTTTGCCAGATCCTCCATGGACATGCCTTCCGCCTCACGGATGATCTTCTGTGTCTCTGTCAGATTCGCCTCGTCTACAGGCGCCGCTTCCTCTGCTGCGGGTGCGCTGTCATCTCCTGCATCCGCCGCGGGCGCTGCCGTTTCTGTCCCGGCTGCCGGTGCGTCCGTTCCCTGTTCTGCTGCGGGCTGCTGTGACGCTCCCCCGCCGCAGCCTGCCAATGTTCCTGCGATCATACAGCTTGCCAATAACAACGATAATGCTTTCTTTTTCATAGCTTTCCTCCTGTTCTCACTTTCTTTTGTATGGCGGACACTTTTTAGTCTTATTGATCTGCCGCTGCCCGCCATCTGTCTTAACTCTTGATATCATTATAAGAGCACAATGCCGAAAGAAAAACGGGACATATCTGTTATTTCTTTGAAATTCCTGTGAATTTATACAAAAAAAGCCCCGACAGAATGCTCTGCGAGGCATTTTTGCATATATTTATCAGGCGTCCTTGCATTTATATGTGCAATTGCGCATCATTTCTGAAGAAGCCGGAATCGTCCTACTCCGTTTCGCCTCCAATCCTGTCCTGATACTCCGAGGGCGTTACCCCCGCAATCTTCTTGAAAATAGTTGAGAAATAGGTAATGTCCTTATAGCCTACCATCTCGGCCACTTCATAGACCTTATAGCGGCAGTTTTGCAAAAGCTTCATGGCCACCCGCACACGATAGCGGGTAATGTAGGCGTTGATCGTATACTCCGTTTCCTTCTTAAACGTATGGCTCAAATGTCCCTCACTGAGCCCAAGGGACTCCGCGATCTTCCTCACACCAATATCCGAATCCGCATAGTGCTCCATAATATAATTCATGGCCTCCGTCACGTATTTACTCTTTTCACCCTTTTGAATGGATGCATGGGCCAGCACATTTTCCTCATGTTCCCTGCCGCCCTGCGATTGCCTTTCCTCAACCCTTTTCTTTATGCTTAAGACAGCCGTCTCCAGCTCCCCGTCCTCAAAAGGTTTCAGCAGATAGTCGGATGCGCCCAGCTTAACGGCATTCTGGGCATAGGCAAAATCATCGTAAGCCGTCAAAAAGATCACATACGTCTCGTTACCCTCGTTCCGAAGCTCCGTAACCATCTCGATCCCGTCCATTTTCGGCATACGGATATCACAGATCACAAGATCCGGCCGGTATTTGTGAATGGCCTCCAGTCCCTCCTCCCCGTTTGCAGCCTCCGCCACCACCATACAATCGAGTCTGGCCCAGTCCGTCTCCATAACAATCCCCTTTCTCACAAGGTTCTCATCATCCACCACCAATATTTTAAACATGAGTCTGTCCTCCCCCCGATTAGTTCAGATACGAAACCGCCTTTTCTGACGAACCTTCGTACTTCTTCTCACATTACACCCGTACAACCGGCAGCGTCACCCTTACTTTTGCGCCGCCTTCCGCCTGATTCTCCGCATACAGACCATACTGCGTCCCGTAATGAAGTCTGATTATCGTATCCACATTATAAAATCCGATATGCCCCTTAAGTTCCTCTCTGTTTCGCTCCTGCAAAAGGCCAAGAATCGTTTGATCCATTCCGCAGCCGTCATCGTATACCTCTATACAGAGCATTTCCCGCTCTTCATATATATTGATAAAAATATGGCCGTTTTCTCTCTCTTTTAATCCATGAATAATGGCATTCTCCACAATGGGCTGAATGATCATCTTCGGCACCATACAATCTTCCAGCTCCAGCGGCAGTTCCACATCATAGGAAAAATTACCGTTAAAACGGATTTTCTGGATATCCATATAGGCGCACACCAGACTGACCTCCTCCGACAGGCTGATAAACTGCGCCTCCGAAATACTGGTGCGAAGTATTCTGGCAAGCCCCGAAGCCATAGTCGCCAGTTCCGGTACATGATGGGCTTTTGCAACCCACTTGATCGTGTCCAGCGTATTATATAAAAAATGGGGATTCAGTTGCGCCTGCATCATGGCAATATTGCTGTCGTTTAATTCCTTCTGCTGTTTCACCTGCAATGCCAGATTCTCTTTAATCTGCCTGGTCATTCCGTCGAAGCTGGCGGAAAGCTGGCCAAACTCATCCTTCCTGCCGCTCCCCACCTGCACATCCAGATCACCGCCCTCCACACGGGCCATGGCCCGCAAAAGCTTTTTAACCGGTGCAGTCAGGTAGTTGCTCATCACTCCTGCCGCCAGAACGCATAAAAGCAGGGAACAGACTGCCATAATCATGATTACCCCCACGGTCATATTGGTCACATCCCGCGTAAATACCGGCTCTTTCCCCAATATAATATAAAGTCCCGTAGACCCAAGCGGCGCAATATAAAAGGTAATGCCGTCCGCAGTCTGCCGCAGATCCTCCCCCGCCATCCGTCTGGTTCTGAGTATCTGGGCCAGCGATGCCTCCTTCGCCGCCTTCGTGCTGTACACATCCTCCCAGAAACTGTCCAGCACGGCTATCCCGTTCTGCTCATCGTAAGCCCCTGCCAAAATCGTATCAAAATGATCTTCCGTCATATCCACTACAACGAAACCGACGCATTCTTCGTTCTCGTCCAGAATCGCACGGGCTCCCTGCAGGCAGAGCGTATTCGAAGACTGTTCCCAGGACGCCCGGCGCAAAATCATTTCCTGAGAATGTGTCCTTGCCACCTTTAATAATCCCCAATATACGGGAAGCTCCCCCGCCGCACCCTGAGGCGATGTGGAAAGGCTGCAAACGCCCTGCGCGTCATAAACGTGAAACCATGCAATTTCCCGCAAATCCTGCGTTTTTTCATACAGTCTCTTATAGGCCTTATTTTTCAGCCAGCTGTCCGTCTGGATAATACCGTCCACGATGACCGCGTCGGACATAATTTCCTCCGCCACCCGTTCCGTCTCGTCAAATACGCCCGTCATGCGGTTTTCCACACTGATCAGCTGTTCCTGGGTCTTTTCCTCATAGTCACGGGAAAGTCTGGCCTTTAAAACACTGACCAGAAAGCAGCCGGTTATCACAAGCGGAACAAGCGCCACTACAATAAAGCACAAAAATAATTCTCTTTTAAAAGATTTCCTCAAAACTGTCTTCATTCCTGCTGTGTCAGTTCCTTCCATTCTGTCAGTATTTCTTCCCTGTGCTTTTCGGAATAATCCAGATCGTAAAGCACTTCTCTGATCTCTTCTCCTTCCGCTCCCTTCCGCACGCTTCTGCGGTAAAGACGGTCTTCCAGAAGCCTTTGTACGTCCTCGCTTACAGTAAATTCCAGGAACAGCTCCGCATTCTCCCTGTTTGGCGCATTTTTGATCAGGGCGCTCCCATCGGGCACCGCCGCCGTACCCTCTCTTGGATAAATCATGGCAATATCTGCATTCTGATCCATCTCCTTCAAAACGGTTTCCTCAAGCGTAATGCCGATCAGCTTCTTACCGGCAGTCACCTCCCCCAGCACTTCCCCGGAGCCGGAAAGAATGTCTCCGTCCAGATTGGAGACAAAGGCCTCCATCACTTCCTCCTCAGACATATCTTCTGAAAGAATTTGCAGCATTGTCATAAGAGCCGTGTAGCTGCTTCCCGACCGGTCAGGGTCTGCAAAGGCAATACTTCCCTGCCAGTGATTGTTCGTCAGATCCCGCCAGCTGCGGGGTGTGCCTGCCGAGATCACCAGCTTCTTATTATAGACTATCACAATGGGCAGTCTGGAAAATACAGTATACACACCGTCCGGCGACGCATAAGTATCGTCAAGGTGTTCGCTCTGGCTGCTGCAATAGGGCTCAAAATATTCCCCATATGCATTCAGGCTGTCCACGCCGCCGCCAAACATCACATCCCCGGAATTTTTTCCATCTTCCTCCCTGATTCGGTCTAACAGGTCGTTGGTTCCCCCGGTGACCACCTCTACCCAGATACCAGTCCTCTCCTCAAACTCCCTGACAATGGGTCCGTATATCTCTTCCTTGTGGGAGGTGTAAACCACCAGCTTATTGCTCTCCTCCAGATGATACTCCTCCTGCGCCTGCCCGCCGCCGCAGCCGCCAAAAATAAGTAACGGCGTCAGCACAACGGCAGCCGCCCGTAACATACGTTTTTTCATATTTCCACTTCCTCTCTGTAACTATTTTAACAAAAACAGTTTGGCAGTAAAAGACCCTCTTGACACTTCCTCCTTTTAGGTACATAATATCAACGTTATACAAACGCCTTTTTAATAAGAAGAAACATGCTGGAGAATTTCAGAAGAATGGAGTGGAAAAATGTTCGTACTTTTTTTTCTGATCTGGATTATATTTAACGGGCAGCTTACCTCGGAAATTGCTGCCTTCGGCGTCGTCATCGCAGGGGTCATGTACTGGTTTTTATGCCGTTTTTTTGATTACAGCCCTCGGTACGATGTTTTTTTATGCAAAAAGGCGCCTCTGTTGATTCAATATATTCTGACCTTAATCTGGGAAATACTGAAAGCCAATATAACGGTCTTTCGCATGATCTATTCTGCCGAATACGAGCTGGAGCCTGCCGTCGTTCATTTCAGGACGAATCTGCACTCCACTCTGGCCCGGGTGCTGTTGGCCAATTCCATCACGCTGACGCCGGGCACCATTACCGTCTCTCTGACGGACAATGAGTACACCGTGCACTGTCTGGACAAAGAACTGGCGGAGGGCATTTCCTCCTCCGTCTTCGTGAAACTTTTAACAAAACTGGAGGCTTCTGATTAACTGCCTGCGCCTCGAAAGGGAAAACAATGGAAAAAGAAATGATTTATCACCCTTTTTTTATTATACTGCTGATTCTGCTCTCCTTCATGCTGCTGATCTGTCTGATCCGGGCAGTAAAAGGCCCCCGCGTGGCTGACCGTCTGATGGCTGTCAATATGATGGGCACCATGGTCATGGTCATGATTTCAATTCTGGCTCTTTTGCTGAAAGAAGGCTATCTGGTCGATCTGTGCCTGATCTACGCCATGATCAGCTTCCTTGCCGTAGTGGTAATCTCCAAGGTCTACATCGGCATTTACGAGGAACGGCAGCACGATCTGAAAAATCAGGAAGGAGGCGTAACGGATGAGCGCGGTTGAATGGATCAGGTTTATTATGGGAAGCGTTTTTGTCATAATCGGTATGGTAATCTTTTTTACAGAATTATTCGGCGTTTTTCATTTTAAATACGTCCTGAACAGGATGCATGCCGCCGCTATGGGCGATACGCTGGGCATCAGTTCCTGTCTGATCGGTTTGATGATTTTTTCGGGCCTGAATTTCACGACCCTGAAAATGTTTTTGATAATCGTATTCCTTTGGTTTGCCTCTCCTGTTTCTTCCCACGTACTCTCAAGGCTGGAAGTCGCTACAAACGGAAAGTTATCCGCATACTGCGAAATATATGAAGATGTGAACTCTCTGGAGCGGGAGCTTGCCGATAGAAGAAACGCACCGAAAACCGATACGGACAGACAGGAATCGGAACCTGCAAAAGAAAAGGAGGCATATCCGTCATGACGGCTTTTCAGATTATTTTGATGGGACTTTTGATTATCTGCGCAGTCTCCGTCAGCTTTTCCAAAAATCTTTTAAATGCAATCCTGATTTATATGTCTTTCAGTCTGGTCATGTCCATGCTCTGGATCTGTCTGGAATCCCCCGATCTGGCCATCACGGAAGCTGCTGTCGGCGCAGGCATCACCAGCGTCCTCTTTTTCGTGACACTGAAAAAAATCCATGCCATAGAAGCGGCGGAGCCTGAAAAAAAGGAGGAGCCAAAAGATGAGTAGGAAAAAACCTGCAGCGGAATATCAGAAAACCTTTGCTTTCCGCTTTTTCAGATGGCTTTCCGGGTCTAAAGACCCGTATCTTGGCGAGGTGGAAATGCAGCCCCAGAAAGAATTTCAGCCTGACCCGGAGGCCGCTTTGCGTCATGAAAAAGAGCACGACGCCATTCTGGACAAGGTATATGATTCGGAACGCAACATGGAGATGAAGCTTTTCCGTAAGCTCTACCACGGCACAAGCATTCTTTTTTGTCTGTTTCTGATCGCTCTGCTTTTAGTAACTATTTCATGGCTGCCTGCAACGGGCACGGTCAACCGTCCCGTCAATAACGAAGTAACGGAGCGTTATATTGAAAAAGGATTGGAGGAAACCGGCGCAGTCAATATCGTTGCCGGCATGATTCTCGACTACAGAGCCTTTGATACCCTGGGAGAATCCCACGTGCTGTTCGTTGCCACAATTACCGTGCTGATCCTGCTTCGCCTGAATAAAACCGAAAAGGATGAAGCGGAGGTAAGCGACCGCCGCTTTGAACCGAAAAACGACGCAATTTTGCAGCTTGTGGCAACCTTCCTTGTACCGATTATTATTATTTTCGGCATTTATATTATCTTAAACGGCCATCTGGGCCCCGGAGGCGGCTTTTCCGGCGGCGCGGTGATCGGCGCGGGACTGGTGCTTTATCTGAATGCTTTTGGCTTCAAAAAAACAGAGCGGTTTTTCACGGAGAAAACCTATAAATGGATATGCTTTTTCTCCCTTTCCTTTTACTGTCTGGCAAAAAGCTATTCCTTTTACACGGGCGCAAATCACCTTCACAGCGTAATTCCGAAAGGCACGCCCGGCGCGATTTTGTCAAGCGGACTGATTCTGCCCTTAAATATCGCGGTAGGCCTTGTGGTTGCCTGCACGATTTACGCTTTTTACGCCATGTTCCGAAAAGGAGGGTTTTAGGATGGGCCCCAATTTACTTGCAAACTACGGAGAAGCCGTCTCCGCCATTCTGTTTTGTATCGGCTTCACCAACCTGCTTTTGCAGACCAATTTAATCAAAAAGATCATCGGACTGAATATCATGGACAGCGCAATCTACCTCTTTCTTGCGGAAAAGGGGTATATTGCGGGACGCGTCGCGCCCATTGTGGTAAACGGCGTTACCAGCACGGAAGCTTACATTAACCCGATTCCCGCAGGCCTTGTCCTGACGGGTATCGTCGTCTCCGTCTCTGTAACCGCCCTCATGCTGTCTTTGACAATCCGTCTGTATACCAGATATCACACGCTGGATCTGGACGAGATTTCCGCACAGTTAAAAAGGGAGGGAAAATAAAATGAATTTTATCTGTAATTTTCCCTTTTTTTCCATTTTGTTAAGCCTTTTTTCCGGCACCATCTGTTCCGTGCTCTCGGCAAAAGCGGCTAAACTGGTAAATCGGGTTGTTATTGTTGCTGTCGGCATCATGTCCGCGATCCTGTTACTGTACCTTCTCTCTACGGGAGAGCCCTTCGTATACTGGATGGGCCATTTCCCCGCTCCCTGGGGCAATGAGATTCGGGCAGGCGTGCTGGAAGCGGGCATGGCTCTGTTTTTCTGTATCATCATGTATCTGTCCATGGCCGGCGGCGCCCACAAGCTTTTCGGCGAGGTGGTGGAGAACAAACATAATCTGTACTATATTCTGGTGAACCTCCTGCTGAGCTCCCTGCTGGCGCTGGTCTACACCAACGACATGTTTACGGCCTACGTTTTTGTGGAAATCAACACCATTTCCGCCTGCGGCCTTATCATGATCCGTCAGGTAGGACGTACCATTGAGGCCGCCGTCCGTTATATGATTATGAGCCTTTTGGGATCCGGTCTGCTGCTTTTTGGTCTGTGCATCATGTATGATCTGACCGGCCATCTTCTCATGAGCAACATAAAGGAATCTGTGGGACTGCTTATGGCAAACGGCGAATATCCGATTCCTCTGATTGTCTCTGTCGCTCTGATGTGCGTGGGCCTGTGCATCAAAAGCGCGCTGTTTCCTTTTCACGCCTGGCTGCCCGACGCTTACGGATATTCCACGGTATCCTCCGCGGCCATTCTGTCCAGTCTGGTGTCAAAGGGCTATATCTTTCTGCTGATTAAAATTATTTACCGCGTGATCGGCTTTAATATCTTTAACAACACACGGATTATCGACGTACTTTTTGTTTTCGGTCTTATGGGCATGATCTTCGGCTCCATAAGCGCCATTCGGGAAAACGATATCAGAAGGATGATCGCCTATTCCTCCGTGGCGCAGATCGGCTATATTTACATGGGCTTCGGCATGGGCACGCAGGCCGGCATGGTGGCCAGCGTCTTCCACATTCTGTCCCATGCGGCAACCAAATCCCTGCTCTTTATCGCCGCCATCGGTCTTACGGACGTGTCGGGCGGCAGCCGTAAGCTCACCGATCTGACCGGCGCGGCCTACCGCAACAAGTGGGCCGGGGCGGCCTTCATGGCCGGCTCTCTGTCCATGGTGGGCGTCCCCCTGTTTTCCGGCTTTATCAGCAAGCTTCTGTTTTCACAGGCGGCCGTGCAGGTGGAGGGAAAAATGCTGGCTTCATTGATTGTACTTGGAATCAGTACGGTTTTAAACGCCATCTACTTTATGAAGACGGTAATCCGCATTTATACTTCTAACAGGGAATCGGCCTATCCCAGCGTTACTTTCCGGGATATGAAAAGCTATGCGGCGGTGCTTATATGTTTCATGATATTGAATGTCATTCTGGGCGTCAGCTCCCAGCCGGTCGTTGACATGATCCAGCTGGGTCTGGCCATGTTCGACTGATCTGCACTGTGGCATTTGTTGAATAATTTACAAGGAGATGGCAGTATGTATCCGATTCTTTTATCCATTTTATTTCCCATTCTGGCAGGCTTATTTTTGCTGATCCGCTATCGGACGCCCCTGTCGGGCAGGGCAGGCACGGCCAAAAGGAAGACTCTGGTCATTCTGACGGGCAGCTTTCTTATTATTACCGTCCTGCTTACTGTCATTGCAATATTTACGGCAAAGGAAGGGTTCACTTTGTTTTACCTGACCGAAACGCTGCCCGTTTATTTTCGAATCGACAAGGCGGGAACCCTTTTTTCCCTGCTTGCGGTTGTGGTCTTACTCTGCGCCGGTTTTTTCTCCTTCGAGTACATGAAGCACGAAGAGCGGGAAAGCCGCTACTATGGGTTTTATCTGCTGCTGTTCGGGGTGCTCAATGCCCTGTGCTTTGCGGGAAACCTGATTACCTTTTATCTTTTCTTTGAGCTTTTAACCCTGACCTCCACGCCGCTTGTGCTGCATACCGGCTCAAAAGAAGCCGTCATGGCAGGCTTAAAATACTTATTTTACTCGCTCTGCGGCGCGTACACGGCTCTGTTCGGTATTTATTTTCTCTACAAAAACAGTGTAACACTGGCCTTTACCGCAGGGGGCGTGCTAAAAGCCTCCGCAATAGCGGAGCACGGCGGTTTTCTTCTGGCTGTGGCTTTTGTCATGATTCTTGGCTTCGGCGTAAAAGCGGGCATGTTTCCCATGCATGCATGGCTGCCTGCGGCCCACCCCGTAGCGCCGGCGCCGGCTTCGGCTGTGTTGTCCGCCATGATTGTCAAAGCGGGAGTCCTTGCCATTATCCGTGTCGTTACCATGTTTGGCCGAGATTTTCTTCGGAATACCTGGATGCAGACCGCCTGGATCTGTCTGACTCTAATCACGGTCTTTATGGGATCGCTTCTGGCCTACCGGGAACCGGTGCTGAAAAAAAGACTGGCCTACTCCACGGTTAGCCAGCTTTCCTACATCCTCTTCGGTCTGGCAGTGATGAACGAAGAAGCTCTGGCCGGAAGCCTGCTGCATGTGCTGGCCCACGGTTTTGTGAAAGCGGCGCTTTTTCTTTGCGCCGGAGCGATCATTTACAAAACGGGGAAAACCCGAGTGGAGGAAATGCGCGGCATTGGCAGGGAAATGCCCCTCACCATGTGGTGCTTTACCATCGCTTCCCTCGGCCTGATCGGTATTCCGCCTACAGGCGGCTTTATCAGCAAATGGTATCTGGCCATCGGCTCTTTAAAGAGCGGTCTGCCCGTCCTTGCTGTGCTTGGCCCGATTGTCCTTCTGGTGAGCGCACTGCTAACCGCAGGCTATCTTCTGCCGCTGACTATCAACGGCTTTTTCCCGGGGGCGAATTTCGATTACGATAAGCTGCAAAAGAAAGAACCCTGCAAACTTATGACCGTGCCGATTTTGATTCTGACAGTTTTGTCAGTTCTTGTCGGTATCTTTCCGGACGGCATCGCGCCTGTTCTGGCGCTGGCAGGATTATAGGGAGGTGTTGCCATGATTATTTCAGTGATCCTGATTCCTTTTATAGCGGGCATCCTGATACCTGTTATTCCATTTAAAAAACGCTGGCAGAAGGAAATTTTTCTGGAAACGGCGGTTGTTGCAAACAGTGTCCTCGTATGGTATCTGCTCCTGCATCATTCGGACAGCACCTTCCTTCTGGCGCATTTTACTGGCAACCTGAATATCAGCTTCCGTGTGGACGGCATGAGCATGGTATTTGCAGGCCTTGTCTCTTTTCTCTGGCCCTTTGCGACGCTCTATGCCTTCGAATATATGACGAGGGAAAAACATGAAAACGTCTTTTTCCTCTTTTATACGCTGACATACGGTGTGACGCTGGGCATTGCCTTTGCCGCCAATCTGCTCACCATGTATTTCTTTTACGAGCTGTTGACGTTAGTTACGGTGCCCCTTGTCATGCATACCCTGACCCGGGAAGCGGTTCTGGCAAGCCGCAAGTACCTGTATTATTCGCTTGGCGGCGCAGCTTTCGCCTTTATCGGCCTGATTATGGTCATCGTTTACGGAAGCACCACGGACTTCATTTTAGGCGGCGTTTTTGATCCCGCAAAAATTGCCGGCCACACCGATGTGCTGCTGTTAATTTACGTGATGGCCTTTATGGGCTTCGGCGTAAAAGCGGCCGTCTGCCCCTTAAACTCCTGGCTCCCCCAAGCCGGCGTGGCTCCCACGCCTGTCACCGCACTGCTCCACGCAGTGGCTGTGGTAAAAGCCGGCGCCTTTGCCATCCTGCGTCTTACCTACTACAGCTTCGGCACGGATTTTCTGCGGGGTACATGGGCGCAGACCGTAGTCATGATTGTGGTCATGTTTACCATCGTTTACGGCTGCAGTCGGGCGGTAAAGGAAACGCACCTTAAAAGACGGCTGGCTTACTCCACCATAAGCAACCTCTCCTATATCCTGTTCGGAGCGGTGATCATGACCCCCCTTGGACTGGCGGGGGCGCTGACCCATCTGGTGTTCCATGCCCTCATGAAAATCTGCTCCTTTTTCTGCGCGGGCGCCATCATGCATCAGACAGACCGCCATTATGTACATCAGCTGAACGGGCTGGGGTATAAAATGCCATGTATCTTCGGTATCTTTACCATTTCCGCGCTGGCTCTCATGGGTGTCCCGGGTCTGGCCGGCTTTGTCAGTAAGTGGAATCTGGCGCAGGCCGCGGTGGACAGCGGAAATCCTCTGGCCTGGGGCGGCATTGCCTGCCTTCTGATATCCGCGCTGCTAACCGCCATTTACATGCTTACCATGGTGGTACGGGCATTCTTTCCGGGAAAAGACTTCGATTACAGCACTGTTGCCGAAGCAAAAGACCCTAACTGGAAAATGCTGCTGCCTTTATTTGTGTTCACCCTTTGCATCATTGGCTTCGGCCTTTATTCCCAGCCGATTGTAAACTTCTTTAACGACGTAGCAGGAGGAGGCGTGTAAATGCTTGTGTATATTAACTGTATTGTTTTTCTGCCGATGGCAGCCGGGCTGATCAGCTATCTGATGAGCGGCAGATATAAGAAGAAATATAAGAGATTTGCCGATATCATAGCAGGTGTTACATTTATTTTCTGTGCGCTGCTTTGCATACAGGTATTAAACGGCACGGCAAAAGGGGCGGTAATCTCCTTCCCGCTCTCAGACAGCCTGAATCTTGGTATGCGCATAAACTTTACCCTTGACGGCTTTCGCGCTCTGTATGGAACCATAGCCGCCTTCATGTGGTTTATGGCCACCCTGTTTTCCAGAGAATATTTTAAACACTACCGTAGCCAAAATCGCTACTATCTGTTTTTGCTGCTGACCCTTGGCGCGACGGAAGGCGTCTTCTTTTCCGCAGACTTTTACACCACCTTCCTCTTCTTTGAAATGATGTCGTTTACTTCCTATGTATGGGTGGTACACGATGAAAAGCCGGAATCCATGCGAGCAGGCGCAACTTATCTGACGGTGGCCGTTCTTGGCGGTCTGGTGATGCTGATGGGTATTTTCCTGCTCTACGACGCGGCAGGCACGCTCCTTTTCTCCGAACTTGCACAGATGCCTCTGTGCCGCGGCGAAAACGCCGCACAGATCTGGGCGGCAGGTCTCTGCCTTCTGTTCGGCTTCGGCGCGAAGGCAGGCGCGTTTCCGCTTCATATCTGGCTGCCAAAGGCCCATCCTGTGGCTCCGGCTCCTGCTTCGGCCCTGCTCTCCGGTATCCTGACAAAGGCAGGCATGTACGGCATATTGATCCTCACTGCAGATCTCTTTTTTGGCAGCGCGGCATGGGGCGGCCTGATTTTGCTTCTTGGCGTCTTCACCATGGTAATCGGCGCGCTTCTTGCCCTGCTTTCCATCGACTTAAAGCGGACGCTTGCCTGCTCTTCCGTATCTCAGATCGGTTTTATTCTGGTGGGCGTCGGTATGTCGGGTCTGCTGGGCCCGGAAAATGCGTTGGCTCTTCGGGGAAGTCTGCTGCATATGGTAAATCACTCCCTGATAAAGCTCGTGCTGTTTATGGCGGCAGGCGTGGTTTTCATGAACGTGCATAAGCTTGACTTAAATGACGTCCGCGGTTTTGGCCGCAAAAAGCCGCTGCTTCACTTTTTATTCCTGACGGGCGCTCTCGGAATCGGCGGCATCCCGCTTTTTAACGGCTATATCAGCAAAACGCTGCTTCATGAAAGCATCGTGGAATACATGTTTTGTATAAACGCCGGAAAGATCCCCGCGTTTTTTGGCGCCTCGTTTATGAGCGGCGTCGAATGGATTTTCCTGTTAAGCGGCGGCCTGACTATTGCCTACATGACCAAGCTCTACGCTTGTCTATTTCTTGAAAAAAACACGGACAGCGCCGTGCAGCAAAAATATGACGAACTGAAAGGGAAATACATGAACCGCACAAGCGCCTTTGCGCTTACGGTAAGCGCTGCCCTCTTGCCGGTTATGGGCCTTTTCCCGGGCGTTATAATGGACGGAATGGCCGATATGGGACAGGATTTTCTCCGTGCGCATGCCGCAGAAAAAGTTTCCTACTTCTCTCCCGAAAATTTGAGAGGAGCTTTTATCTCTCTGGTATTCGGCGCCCTGATCTACGGCTTTATCGTGCGTTCTCTGCTGATGAAAAAAGAGGACGAGACAGAGAATGCCGCGCCCTCTAAATATTATATAAACCGTATACCTTCCTGGCTGGATCTGGAAAACCTGATCTACCGGCCCTTACTCATACAGATCCTGCCGTTTGCCTGCGGCATGATATGCCGCTTTCTGGACAGCCTTGTGGACACCATCGTTGTGATTCTCAGAAAAACCGTCTACCGGGATGAGAAGCTGCCTCACGAACGCACGGAAGGCAACGCATTGACGCACCTTGGCGCCTGCGCCGCCTCCTTCTTTGAAAAGCTTGGCAATCTGACACTGCATCGGAAAAACCCCCGCAAGCGGGACTACGAGCATAAGCTGGCGCTGCTTTACGAGGAATATCATGAAAACAGCATGATGATCGCCAGAAGCATGTCGTTCGGACTGCTGCTGTTCTGTGTCGGATTGATCCTGACAGTGGCATATCTGTTTATTAAGGATGTGTTTGGTCTGTAAACATGCGTCTCAGGACGCGTCAGCGCTTTCCTCTTCTGCTGCTTCTGCCGCCGCCTTTCTGGCCTTGCGCTTCCTGTGCATCTTATGCACGATCAGCGCAATCACCAGAAGCAGCGCGGCCCCGCCTGCCACAAGATAAACAAGATAATCCATAAGGCCCTGATCCTTTACACTGGCCGCTATCTTCACGCTGTTTCCCTCAGCCGGGAAGAGGAAATACATTCCCATAAGTTCCGTTTCCGCTTTCCTCCAGCCGGCCGTATCCTGCACATAAATCTCGACGCCTTCCGTCTGTCCCCAGGGCGCCTGATAACGGATCTGGTGGGTTTTTGCGCCATCATCGGGAATTTCGATCTGCCAGCACTCCGTCAGCTCTTCCGCCTCTTCCTCTCCGGGAAGGATCACCAGCTCGCTTCCCGTCCCCAGCTTCTCAACGGTAATCGCATCCTCTTTTGCAAACATGCCGTCCACCAGAACTGACGACTGGTTATTCTCCCGTACCCAGCTTCCCGCCAGCGTGGTCAGATACCGCACGTACTCTACCGTCACGTCCTCATCAACCCGGACGTCCACAAGCTCCTTATTATCCCAGTCGGCATAAAATCCTTCCTTCGCGGGAATGGTCGGATATTTTTCCAAAGCCACACTGCCGCCATAAGGACATTCAACAGTGCCCACTTCCTCATCGTCCGCATAAAAGGTAATCTTCATCTTTCGGAATCTGGAAGGAAGCCCCTCCGTCTCCAGCAATGTGGCGTAGCTTACAGGCTCCGCCCTGCCGCTATAGCTGATTCGGTCAATGCCCGCCATTTCGTCCGATACAAAGAAATTATCCGTAACCTCCGCATTGTCGGTAACTTTACCCGCAATCGCGCCGGAAAAAGCGTCGGCCTCCTTCACCTTTACCATGGCGCGGCAGCTTTCTATTCCAAATCCGTATCCGGCAATTCCGGCCACATACTCCCCGCCGGACACTGTACATTTTGCGTAACTGTTTTTGATATGGGACAGGGAATGCCCCGCAATACCTCCCACATAATCGCCCGCCGTGCTCTCAATTCTGCCGTAATTCTCACAGCGAAGCACCATGCCCATCTCCTGCAGGCCGCAGACGCCGCCGGCATAGCTCTTCTGGGCTGTGACATTTCCCTGATTCACATTCTGTCTGAGCACGCATCTTGTGAGGAAGGTGGAGTTTGCCCTGGCATCGTCAAGTCCCGTTATATCGCTCTCCAGGTCGAAATCATACTCAATGGCCATCGTGCCGGCAATACCCGACACATTCAGGTCAGCCTCCACCTTGCCGTTATTGATACAATCGGCAACCGTGGAATCAATACATTCCTCCGCGTTCTCCTCCGACTCGTCCTCGTAGATATTGGAGTAATCCATATCCAGCACGCCGTCCATGGCGTCCGTATACAGCCGCATAATCTCGCTGAACTCATCGTTGATATCGGACAGATCGTCATTTATCACGTCTCCGCTGGCGCTCATCTCATCATTCAGGTAACCCATGTTCTCGGAAATGTTTTTCAAATTGGAGTTCAGGCTTCCCGTGGTGGAATGGTAGTCCTCTCCCAATCTCGGAAAAACGATATCTTCCTTGTCATTAAGGGTCTTTAGAATATCCTTTGTCCCTTCTCCCGCATCCTCCAGATTGCCTGCGGCATCCTTCGCGTAATCAACCGCATCGCCCAGCTGCTCCCTTGCTTCCTCCGTCATCTCGCTCGTATATCTGGCAGCAATATCCGTCATGACCGCCAGATAGTCTTTCATATCATCCGAATAATTCGAGCCGTGAGCTTCCAAATATTTATCGTCCGCGTAACTGCTTGCAGACCGCGCTATCTCGCGGGCGTGACCGGTCATATCGGCAGCGGCAGCCTCCTGTACCTCACGATCCGCATCATAATGGGTCGTGTGGCTGCTGTCGGTACACGGAAATTCATCTCCCGTCTCCATATGTACCCAGCCGCTGATCCCAATATAGTGCTCCGGCACATCATCAAAATCAAGACTCGAATCAAAGTCCCAGTCGCCCATTCCGCCAGGCTTTAAGTCATACTCCCTGTCGCTTCTGTCCGCCGCTTCTTTGGCTATAAAATAATTCTCATAAGCATCCGTCGCATCCGCCGCATATCCTGCGTGCTCTTTTCCGCCCTTTTCTATGGCCGCTTTGGCATCCTCGTACAGTACCTGTTCCTCCGGCGGCATATACTGGTAGATGTCCATAGCCCTGACCATATCTCCAAGCTCGTCAGCCGTATCCTTCACATCCGAGGCCGCGTCCGTCATATGGTCAAGGACGCCATCGTCCTTTGCCGTTTCATCCAGCACATAGTCAAAGCGGTTCACCGCCTCATTGACGGAATCCATCATGCTGTCCGTCCAGTCTATGGTTCTGTCCGCCAGAATATTGGTATCATCAATCGCTCTGTCCGCAAATCCACGGATTACAGAAAGACGATTGGAAACCACATCTGATCGTTCGCCCGCATCATCCAGCATTTTTTCAATCTGATCGTGCATGGTGTCAATGTGATCTGACAGCTGTAAAACAATATCCTCCGTCAAATCAATCGCTATGTATGGCTCCGCCTGTCCCACAATACCGCCCACATCCTTACGGCCGTATACCTTTCCCTTATTGGCGCAGGAATAAACGTAACCCGACTGCCGGCCCACAATGCCGCCCGTATTGTAGCCCACATGCTCATAGCCGACAGTGCCCTCGTTTACGCAGTTTTGTATGATGCCTGTTGAGAGTCCTGCAATACCTCCCGTATCCACAGTATTGTCCGTGGTGGAAAGCTTGTCGGCCTTCTCGTCCTCATCCCTGTCAAGAGAATTTAAAATTCCCGTGGTATACTGCTCCAGATTAATATCTTCCAGAGATTTGGATTTATCTTCATTGGAAACATTGATGTCGGCCTTATTCAGACACCCGACAATATTTCCCACATTATCGCCGACAATGCCGCCCGTATAATGCGCGCCCGTAATTTCACCGACTGTCTCGCTGTCCATCAGTACGCCGCTGATCTCATTGTATCCGGCAATACCGCCCACATAGTCGCTTCCCTCCACCGTGCCGTCAAAGACGCAGTTCAGGATTACGCCGCTGTTATCTCCCACAATACCGCCTACCACCATCTGCTGTCCGGTAGGTCTGACAATGCCTTCCAGCCTCAGATTGGCGATGACCGCCGACTTCTGGGTATAATTAAACAGGCCCACATAGGAAATCGGATCCCGCACCGTAAAGCCGCTGATCGTATGTCCCTGCCCGTCAAAATAACCGCCGAAGGTGGGAATGGAGACAAAGCTCTCTCCTGACAGACTGATATCCTCCGTCAGAAAAACCTTCTTATTCTGGGACCAGGTATCCAGCCAGCAGTCCCGCGCAAACTCCTTGAGATCCTGCGCGTTTTCTATATAAACCGTTTCCCACTGAATCTCTTCGTCCTGGTAGGAATCAATCACCTCGTTGGCGTCCTCCACGCTGGCGACCTTTTCCTCCTCTTCGCTTTCCTCTTCCTCCGCCTGCGGCTTTTCCTCCGCAGCCGCCACAGGCTGTACCGGGAAAGCGTTCAGGATCACTGCTGTCGAAAGCAAAAGGGCTGTCACTTTTTTCTTACTCATGATCTGCCACCTCCCTGCTGGCCGCCTCCTCAGACAGGGACGCCGTCAACTGCCGGTATTCATCCTCCGAAATCTCCGTCACATCTCCCGCCTCCACATAAGCGCTTACATTACCTCTGACAATGGCGCTCATGGTGCCTGTCACAACGCCGTTGATTCTGCCGCGCACCAGTCCGTCCACTCTCATAAGGCCGGTCGCGTTCTTTGTGCGGATCGGCATATTCATAACAAATGCAGTTTTTTCTATGATCTTATCGCCCACCAGAAGAATCTGCGGCAATACGAACATGGTCACAATAATGGATATGGTAGTTCCTCTTCCCAGACATTTTCCAATTCCGAAAATCGCCGCGTTGGAAGTCAGCTTACCGATTAAAAATCCTGCCACCACCATCATGGTTCCCGATGTGATGATCGTCGGGAAGGCCTGGTTCATGGAATCAATAATGGACTGCCTTCTGCCGTTTGTCTCGCGAAGCTCCATGTACCGTCCCGCAATGACAATGGCGTAGTCGATGTTGGCGCCCATCTGTATGGAGCTGACAATCAGGTATGACATGAAGAAAATATTGTCCTGCTGCAACGCCGGGAACGAGAAGTTAAGCCAGATACAGCCCTGAATTACCGCAATCAGAAGCACCGGCATACCCGCCGACTTAAAGGTAAACAAAAGCACCACCAGCACGGCCAGAATGGATACCACATTATTGACCAGATTATCCCGGCCGAAAGTCTTTTGCAGATCGTACTGGCTCACCGATTCGCCACAGACCAAAATTTTGCCGTCATAATATTTCTCCGCGATCTCGTGCATCCTGTCGATAAAGGCAAAGGTCTCCTCGCTCTCCTCGGGCAGCGTCAGATACACCAGCATACGGCTGTAATTTTCACCCTGTAACTGGTTCTTCGCAAAATTCATGGAATCGAAGGCGTCGTCCAGCGTATCCTGTAAATCATCTTCCAGCGTGACGTATCCTTCCTCCACCTCGTCGTGGACGAACATAAACATGTCAATCAGCGACACCTTATATTCCGGAAGCCCATTGACTACCTTGGCGTAATCTTCATCGTTCACCGCATAAGCCGCATATACCAGCTCCGCCACTTCGTAATCCAGATCAATCAGCTCCGAAAACTGCCTCGGCGTCAGTTTATCCGTCAGACAGTAACCGTCCATTGCCTCTATATTGGCAAGGCCCATCGCATAATCCACTTCGGGACAGGCCTCCAGTTCCTCCAGAAGCTTTGCCTCGTTCTCATAGTCTCCTGTCGGTACAATGAGCGCCACCATATTGCTGGAGCCGAAATTCTCCGTCTGCATCTCCTCCGTCTTCTGCACGCTGTTCTGGATCGGCGGCGTAATCGTCGAATCGCCGAACACATAGGGGCATTTGCTGGAAACGGTATAAGCTCCCACAATGACAAGCACAAACAGCGGCGCGACGATAAATCTCGTCGCATAGTCGAACTTACCCACAAAGGGGATGTCCGGTATAAAGTTCTTATGTTTGGTGTTATCCATCAGTTTGGAAAACAGCATAATCACGCCCGGCATCAGCAGGAACACGGAGCCCAGCGCAAGGAAAATGGACTTGATCAAACACACGGACAGATCCGGCCCCATCTTGTACTGCATAAAGCCCATGGCGATCAATCCGCCAATAGTAGTCAGGGAGCTGCCGCAGATCTCCGGAATCGCCTTGCTTAAAGCTATGATAATCGCCTCTCTGGATTCCAGATTAGCATGCTCCTCCTTGTATCTGTTTAACAGGATAATGGCATAATCCACAGACAGGGCAAGCTGCAGCACAACGGTAACAGAATTGGACACAAAGGAAATTGTGCCGAAAATGAAATTCGTTCCCATCTGTAAAATGGCCGCCGCCACAAAGGTGATGAGCAGAACCGGCACCTCCGCATAGGCCTGGGAAGTGAGCAGAAGAACCGTCACAACCACGATTGCCACCAGAACAATGATAACATTCATCTCCTCGGCAATCAGCTCCGCCTCAATATCCCCCAGCGTTGTAGCCAGATAATAGTCATAACCGTCAAGCTCCTCCTTGACACGGTCCAGCACTTCCAGACACTTATCGTCCTTCTCGTCATAATCAAAAGTAATATTATAGTAGGCGGAACCGTTGTTGTAATGCTCCTCCTGATTTTCCAGATCATCCTCATCCACAAACTCAACCTGAAAAATGCCGGGCATAAATTTCAGCTTCCGCTCGACAGACACCGCCTGCTCATACGACAGGTTCGCAACCATCACGTTACAGGTTCCGTATGTAATAAACTCTTTCTCCATCAGATCCAGACCCTGCTTTGTCTCTGTAGAATCCGGAAGATAGTGGGACATGGAATTTTCCACGTTAACCCAGTTTCGCGACACGGCGGAAAAAATAATCAGGATGCCAAACAATAAAAAAAACAGGTTTCTCTTATCCACAATAAATCCGCAGATTTTGAGCATCGCCTGATTTCCACCTTTATTTTCAGTTTGTTCCTTTTCCATCTGGAAACAACTCCTCTCTTATTCAAGAGGAAATATAGCATTGTCACGGGCTTTTGTCAATTATCTTCAAGCCCGGTCTTTACATTCGCTCAATTTTGTACAGTCCGCTTCTTTACAAATAAATTTCTTTTTTGTACACTATAGCTGTATCGGAAACTGTCTGATACAACAGAGAGGTTATTTATGAAAAAAAGATTTCGCATTGACCTATCCACAACCCAGACTATTATGCTGAGCTTTCTGCTTGCCATTCTGGCCGGAAGCTTTTTCCTTGCCCTCCCCGGAAGTTCCGCAGACGGGCAGGCAGTTCCCTATGTAGACGCGCTGTTTACAGCGGCTACCTCCATCTGCGTGACGGGGCTTGTTACGCTCCCTACCGTCACCACATGGAGCGTTTTCGGACAGATTGTCATTCTGATTCTGATCCAGATCGGCGGCCTCGGCATCATTACCATCATGTCCGGTCTGATGATCAGCCTGCACCGCCGGATCGGCATGCGGGACAGACAGCTTATTCAGGACGCATTTAACCTGAATACCCTTTCCGGCATGGTTAAATTCATCAAAAAAGTACTGCTTGGCACCTTCATGGTAGAGGGCGTCGGCGCGCTTCTCTATATGACGGTATTTATACCGCAGTACGGTCTCCACGGCATATGGATTTCCCTGTTTAACGCCGTATCCGCTTTCTGCAATGCGGGAATGGATATTCTTTCGGAAAACAGCCTGTGCGAATATGTACACAATCCTCTGGTCAATACCGTGACGGCCCTGCTGATTATCATGGGCGGCATCGGATATATTGTCTGGTGGGATGTGGTTCGGGTATGCAAAAATCTTAAAAAGCAGGGCTTAAAGTGTTTTCGCACCCTGACTCTGCACAGTAAAATCGCCCTTTTCATTACAGCGCTTCTCCTGCTTTCCGGCACAGCCGCCTTTTTTGTTTTCGAGTATGATAATCCTCTTACCCTGGGCTCTTACTCTCTGCCCGAAAAAATACAGGCCGCCTTCTTTCAGTCTGTAACCACCAGAACCGCGGGATTTGCAACCGTTCCCCAGCAGAACCTGACAAACGCTTCCGCTTTTATTTCCATATTATTAATGTTTATCGGCGGCTCGCCGGTGGGAACGGCCGGGGGTATAAAAACCGTCACCATCGCCGTCCTTTTTGTGGCGGCGTTTGCCACAATAAAAAATAAGGAAGACACCGTTCTTTTCCAGCGCAGGATCTCCAAACAGGCCATCAACAAGGCTGTGGCCGTGGTATGCACTTCCTTTCTTATTTTATTTGCCTCCACGGTGCTCCTTGCCGCCATCACTGACGCTGCCGCTCTCGACATCGTTTACGAAACTGTCAGCGCCACGGCCACGGTAGGCCTGACAAGAGACCTGACGCCCAAACTAAATATGATGGGTAAAATCATTATTATAATAACCATGTATCTGGGCAGGGTCGGGCCCATCTCCCTGATGGTGGCCTTCCATACCAGAAAAGAAGACAGACACATGATCAAAAATCCAACCGAGGAAATCAGTGTGGGCTGAGAAAAACTGGCCACACACAGAATGGAGATTATTATGGGTATGAATCAATCTTATGCAGTATTTGGACTTGGCAGATACGGAAGGGCCGTGGCCAAGGAGCTTGCGGAAAGCGGCGCAGAAGTTCTCGCCGTGGATCTGGACGAAGATATTGTCAACGCCGCCAGCGTGGAAATTCCCTATTGCAAATGCGCGGATATCACTGAAGCCGAAGTAATCAAACGGCTTGGCATCGCCAACATCGACGTAGTGATTATCGCCATGGCCACCAATCTGGAGGCAAGCGTGCTGGCCGCCATGCTATGCAAGGAAATCGGCGTAAAAACCGTTATCGCGAAATGTTCCAGCGAAATGCACCGCAAAATTTTAAGTAAGGTGGGCGCAGACCGCGTCGTATTTCCCGAAAACGAATCCGGCATCCGGCTGGCCAAAAATCTGCTAAGCTCCGGCTTTGTCGATATTATGGATCTCTCAAACGACGTTTCCATGGTGGAGCTGTCCGTCAAACCGGAATGGGAAGGAAAAACCCTGATTGAGTTAAACCTCAGAAAAAAATACTCCATAAACGTAGTGGCCATCATTGAGGACAAAAGCGTCCGCATTGATATCGATCCCGAAAAACCCCTACTGCATTCCATGCGGCTTATTGTGATTGCAGACAGGACGAAACTGACAAGGCTGGCCTGACGCCAGCCTTTCTGCTTTCCGCATCCCCATATCATTTCCTCTTTTCTCCCCTCGATTACAATGTCACATCAAAATGTGACAGATGTCATAAAAAATTCATTACAAAGGACAGGTGCCTCCCAAAAATAAATTGCTTATAATCAGATTATCATAAAAATTAAAGGGAGGAAATGCAAGATGAAGAAAAAAATTGTAAGCGCAGTTTTATGTACCGCAATGCTGGCAACCGTATTAGCAGGCTGCGGCAAAGAGGCAGCTCCGGCGGCGACTGAGCCCGCGGCAGAGGCACCCGCAGCGGAAGCGGAAGCTCCTGCGGCAGAGCCGGAAGCAGAGGCGCCCGCAGCAGAGGCAGAGGCGGAAGCTCCGGCGGTCAAGAAAGGCGGCAGACTGATCGGCTATACCTGTATGGACGGCACCAATCCTTTCTTCGTAGCTCTGGAAGGCGCAATCAAAGAAGTAGTGGAAGCAAACGGCGATACCCTGATTTCCATGGATCCCGGTAATGACTCCAACACCCAGATCGACCAGATCGAGGATATGATTTCCAGAGGCGTTGATGTGATGTTCGTCAATCCGGTAGATGCGGACGGTATCATCCCGGCGCTTGATATGTTAAAGGACGCCGACATTCCGATGTTCGGTTTCGATACACAGGTTGGCGACATGAGCTACCTTGTTTCCTACGCCGGTTCCGATAACTACAACGCAGGTTACGTGTGCGGTAAGGATCTGGCTGAAAAGTGCCCGGACGGCGGCGATATTCTGGTACTTGATTCCCCTACCATGCAGTCCGTAACAGACAGAACAGACGGTTTCCTTGCAGCTCTCGAGGAGTCCGGCGTGACCTTCAACGTAGTTGGACAGCAGGATGCGCAGGGTAACCAGCAGGTAGCCAACGAGAAGGCAACAGACCTTCTGACCGCAAGCCCTGATGTAATCGCAATCTTTGGCGGTAATGATCCTACAGCTCTCGGCGCATATGCAGCAGCGGATGCAGCGGGCGTATCCCCGATGATCTATGGCGTAGACGGTTCTCCTGATATCAAGGCTCTGTTAAAGGATACCATGATTGAGGGAACAGGCGCTCAGTCCCCGATTTCCATTGGTCAGACCATCGCTGAGACCGCCTATCAGTGGCTGAACGGCGAAACTGTAGAAGAGTTTATTCCGATCGAAACATTCCTGATCACAGCAGACAATGTTGATGAATTCGGAACAGACAGCTGGCAGTAAACAGATTGTCCTATAAATGAAAAAGGCCTTGTTCTCAAAGTGCGATACACTTGCGTAGAGCGAGGCCTTTTTAAAATAGGCAGGAGGTGGTTAGAGATGGGTGAGCAATATTTACTTGAAATGAAAGGAATCAGCAAATCGTTTCCGGGCGTGAAAGCATTAGATAATGTCAATCTTCAATTGCGCGCAGGTGAGGTTCACGCACTTCTGGGGGAAAACGGCGCCGGAAAATCCACGCTGATCAAGGTCCTTGGAGGCATTTATCATGCAGAAGAGGGAGAAATATATATCGAGGGACAGAAGGTTGATATTGACGGGGTTGTATCCTCCCGCAGCGCCGGTGTGTCCATCGTGCATCAGGAGTTGGTTCTCGTGCCGTATATGACGGTTGCCGAAAATATTTTCCTGGGCAGGGAGATGGGCAGCAAGATGAACATCAAACGCAGGCAGATGACGGAGGAGGCGCAGAAGCTTCTGGATACCTACGAGATGAACATCGATGCAGATATGTTGGTTGAGAAGTTGACGATCGCCCAACAGCAGATGGTAGAAATTGTGAAAGCAATTTCCTTTAATTCGAAGATACTGGTTATGGATGAGCCCACTTCCTCCATTTCAGACAAGGAGGTCGGATTCCTGTTTGAAACCATGCGGACACTGACGAAAAAGGGCGTCGGGATCATCTATATTTCCCATAAAATGAGTGAGTTGGAAGAAATCTGTGACCGCGTCACGGTTATGCGTGACGGGCAGAGTGTAGGCACCAGAGTAGTCAAGGATACTAAGAAGGATGATCTGATTGCGCTGATGGTCGGTCGTGAGCTGACCAACTACTATACAAGAGATTTTCAGAAGCCGGGAGAAGTACTCCTGAAATGTGAACATATTTCGGACGGCAAAATGGTGAAAGACGCCAGTTTTGAGCTGCACAAAGGTGAAATCATCGGCTTTGCAGGTCTGGTTGGCGCCGGGCGCAGCGAGACAATGAAAGCGGTTTTCGGTCTGACGCCGGATATGAAAGGCACGGTCTATGTGGAAGGCCAGCAGGTACATATCAAATCCCCGATCGATGCCCTGAAGTACGGTATCGCACTGGTACCGGAGAGCCGGAAGGAGGAGGGCCTCTACCTGGTGCAGGATGTGCGGTATAATTCTACGATTGAAGTATTGGGACAGTTCATTAAAATGCTTCGTGTCGATGCAAAGAAAGAAGAAGATATCACACAGAAATATATTGATATGATGGCAACCAAAACGCCAAGTCAGCAGCAGATTATCGGTAACCTGTCGGGCGGCAATCAGCAGAAGGTCATGATTGGACGGTGGCTTGCCACGGATCCTAAAATACTGGTTCTGGATGAGCCTACCAGAGGTGTAGATGTAGGCGCAAAGGCAGAGATCTACGCGATTATGAATGAACTGGTTAAGCAGGGAATGTCTATCATTATGATTTCCTCTGAGCTGCCTGAGATCATCAACATGAGCGACCGCGTTTATGTGATGTACGACGGACATGTGACGGGATGTCTTGATCATGAGGACGTGACACAGGAAAAAATTATGCAGTTAGCTGCGAAGTAAGCGTAAAGGAGGCATTGAAATGGCTGTTAGACTTAAAAATGGAGTAGTCAAGTATTTTAAAGATAATATAGGTATTATCATTGCGCTTTTGGCAATGTGTGTATTTCTTATCATTTTCCCTACAACAAGATCTACTTTCCTGACGCAGAAGAACGTATTCAATATCCTGCGGCAGAACGCTTCCAACCTGTTCCTTGCAACAGGTATGACAATGGTTATCATTCTGGGCGGCATCGATTTGTCGGTAGGTTCCGTTATTGCCCTGTCCGGCTGTGTAGCAGCAGGCTGCGTGGTGCATCTGGGTATGCCTGAGGCAGTTGCTTTCCTGATTGCTGTCGGCATCGGCGCACTGGTAGGCATGGCGAACGGTCTGGTAATCTGCAAGACAAATATCCCGCCTTTCATCGTGACACTGGCATCCATGAATATCACAAAGGGTATCGCCCTCGTGTATACACAGGGTGCGCCTATCCGCTGTATGACGGATGGCTTCAAGTTCCCGGGGGCCGGTTATGTGGGTCCGATTCCTACCCCCGTTATTCTGATGCTGATCATCTTTGTGATCGCGATACTCCTTGTCAACCGCACACACTTCGGACGCCATATTTACGCAGTGGGCGGCAATGCGCAGGCGGCAAGATTTTCCGGTATCAATGTAAGTAAAGTGAAATTTTTAGTACATACTTTTATTGGGGTTATGGCAGGTATCGCAGGTGTGGTTGTGGCTTCCCGTCTGTATTCCGGACAGCCTACGGCCGGTGACGGCGCTGAGATGGACGCCATCGCGGCAGTTGTAGTTGGCGGCACTTCCATGAGCGGCGGTTCCGGACGTCTGGGCGGCACATTGATCGGTGTGCTGATCATCGGCGTCCTGAACAATGGTTTGAACCTGATGGGCGTAGATTCCAACTGGCAGTATATTGTAAAAGGATTTGTTATCCTGCTTGCCGTTTACGTAGACTTTATTCGGAACAGAAAAGCCGGCAGATAATATGGCTGCTTATGACGAGCAACGAAAGCTCGGGGTGCTTCGCACCCCGAGTCTGCTTATACCTGAAATTGAACAGGAGAAGGAAAAAGAAAATGAAGCGTTATGTATTGGCAGCGGGGCTTGTATTTCTTATAATAATTGTGACAAGATGTTCTTTTGTGGATTCATCGGAGGAACCGAATGCTCCGCGCGTGTTTGGCGCCACATATATGACCAGGAACAATCCCTATTTCGATGTGTTAAACGATGCGATCGCCCAGACCATAGAGGGAAACGGGGATATCCTGATTTCACGGGATCCCTGTCAGGATCAGGAAAAGCAGAACGGACAGATTCTGGAAATGATCGACGAGGGGATCGAGGTCCTGTTCTTAAACCCGGTCGACTGGGTGACTGTGCGCCCGGCACTGGAGGCATGCCGAAAGGCCGGTGTGGTGGTCATCAATATTGATACGGTGGTACAGGACAGAGAGTATGTGACGTCCATTATAGAGACGGACAACTATCAGGCAGGCGTCCTGTGCGCGCAGGATATGATGCGTCGGGTGGACGAGGCCAGGATCGTCGTAATCGACAGTCCGGGACAGACCTCCATCATTAACAGAATCGACGGATTTCTGGATACCATAAAAGGCAATGACAATTACCAGGTGGTCTATACGGGAACCAGCCGCGGTGAATTTGAGATTGCAGCGGAGGCCATGCAGGAGGTTCTGGAACAGGGAATCGACTTTAACGTGGTGCTTGGCGGGAATGACCCGACGGCGCTTGGCGCCCTTGCAGCCCTGCAGCAATACCGCAAAGAAGACGGCGTCCTAATTTATGGCATCGACGGTTCACCCGATTTCAAAGGAATGCTGAAATTGGGCTATGTGACGGGAACCAGCGCCCAAAGCCCGGAGACAATCGGGAGAGTGGCGGCCGATATCGCTTACGATTATCTGAACGGGGAAGAAGTCCCCGAATACTTAAGTATTGAGCCCTATATGATCACCGGAGAGAATTTAGACGAGTATGAAGTAAACGGCTGGCAATAGAGGTAATCTATGAGAGAGAAGAAAGAATATTATACAGGAATGTTCCAGTGGGCCATGCTGTTTTTAAACTGCACGGCAGTGGTATTCATCTGTACCTTTATCTATGTGACAACAAACCGGATCAGGGCGCACTATGACGCGAGAAATTTTCTGGGAAATGTCATGACAATACCGAACAATCCCCGAATCAACCTGATGCTTTGTCTGCTTCTTCTCGTAATGCTTGTAATTAATTTTATCATCCGCCATTTTTTACAGACGCGGCATGTAAAAGGCGCGGCGATTTCCCTTGTTGCGGAACTCCTCATCTGCGTAGCGATCATATACCGCCTGGATTTTAATTATAACGGCCTCCTTCTCCTTGTATTTGCAAATGTGATTGCTTATATTAAGGACAGCAAGGCAAAGATGGGATTTCTCCTGCTTGCAATCGGCGGTTATCTGCTGGCGGACTATGAACTCTTGTCCATCTATATGCCATTATTCAATATGTCGGATTATGTGAGATACTATACCTTTACGAGCCAGCAGTGGCTCTCCTGTATTTGGAATACCATGATATCCCTGAATATCATCATGTTTATCAGCTACTGCTTTTCCGTGATCAATATCCAGAGAGGAACGATCGAAGAAGTCAATAAACTGTACCATGATCTGCAAAATGCCAACGAACAGCTTTCGGAGTATGCCGACATGGCGGAAAAAATGGCGCAGACCAATGAGCGGAACAGGATCGCCAGGGAAATCCACGATACCCTTGGCCACCGGCTGACCGGTATCATTGCCGGACTGGACGCCTGCCTTGCCCTGGCTGACGTTGCTCCTCAGGAGGTGAAAAAGCAGCTGGGTGTTCTTGCAGATGTGAGCCGGGAAGGCATCAAGGAAGTGCGCCGTTCCGTGAGCGAGCTGCGGCCTGACGCTGTGGAAAAGCTTAGTCTGAATGCGGCAATCCGCAAGATGGTGACGGATATGGGAAAGGTAACCGACACACAGATTTACTTCGACGCAGGCGGAGAAAAACTTGAATTTGGAGATGATGAGTCGAACATTATTTATCGTGTTATTCAGGAGAGCATAACAAATGCGGTCCGCCACGGGCACGCGGGGCAGATCTGGGTCAGTCTGAAACGAATAGACGGGGAAGTCCTTTTGGAAATCAGAGATGACGGAATCGGATGCAAAGAATTAAATAGCGGTTTCGGCACCAGACATATGAAAGAAAGAATTGAAATGCTCGGAGGTACGATTGCTTTTGACGGGCAAAAGGGGTTCACGGTAACCGCACACATACCGATTCGCTGGGGGTAGACACATGATTAGAGTATTAGTGGCAGACGATCAGGAACTGATCCGTCAAAGCCTGCAAATCGTATTAAACAGCAAAGAGGGAATCGAAGTCTGCGATGTGGCCACGAACGGCCAGGAAGTGATCCAGTGCGTGCGCAGACAGAAACCGGACGTCATATTGATGGACATCCGTATGCCAAAAATGGACGGCGTACAGTGCACAAAAATCATCAAAGAGAATTATCCACAGATCAAGATCATCATTCTGACAACTTTCGATGATGATGAATATGTATATAACGCGCTTAAATATGGGGCCAGCGGCTATCTGTTAAAGGGTGTTTCCATGGACGAGCTTGAAAATGCCGTCAGAACTGTGTACAACGGCCGCGCCATGATCAATCCCGATATCGCGGCCAAGGTGCTCACCCTATTTTCCAGAATGGCGCGCGCCGACTACACGATTCAGGTAGGAAAGAAAGGTGTGGAGGAGCTGACCAGAACCGAATGGAAAATTATTGAGCAGGTGGGAACAGGCGCCGCCAACAAGGAAATTGCAGAAACCTTAAATCTATCTGACGGAACCGTAAGAAACTATCTGAGCACGATCCTGAATAAATTAGAACTTCGCGACCGTACCCAGCTTGCGATCTGGGCCGTCCAGACCAATGTGGCCTCTTATATGAAGGATGATGAGTGATGAAAGTACTGCAAAAAAGAAGCGTCAGATGCTTCCTCATTCTGCTTTTTGCACTGTCTGCGGCGGGTATTATCATTTACTGTACGAAACCCCGCTCTGTAGTTCTTGAGTTCGGAATGTTTACCGGCAGCAACTGGAACGTGGCCAACGCCAACAGCTTTGCCATAATTGATAATGCAATCGCCCGTTTTGAATCAGAGCATCCCGGCGTCAAAGTACACTATTACAGCGGCGTCCCCAAAAGCGAATACTCGGAATGGCTTTCCAGAAAAATTCTGGCCGGAGAGGAACCGGATGTATTTATGGTACTCGGAAGCGATTTTGACCAGTTCTCTTCCATCGGCGTTATGAAAAATCTGGAAGAGCTGATAGCCACGGACGACGCCTTTGATGCGGAAAAATACTTTTCCAGCGCCCTAAGCACGGGTAAATACGGAAATACACAGTATGCGCTTCCCTATGAGACAGTACCTACCCTGATGTTTGTAAACCAGACTCTTCTGACCAAGGAGGGCATTGAAACCCCGGAAAGCGATTGGAATTGGGAGGACATGTATGCCATATGCAGTCAGGTGACCAGAGATCTGGACGGGGACGGCATACTGGATCAGTTTGGAATCTGTAATTACGACTGGCTGGACGCCGTCTATTCCAACGGTGGCGAGATCTTTCAGTCCAACGGAAAAAACTGCTATCTGGCGGAAGACAACGTGATCGACGCCGTGAAATATGTCCGGCAGTTAAATGAACTGTATCAGGGGCAGAAAGTAGTCCGGGAAAATTTCAACGAGGGCAATGTGGCATTCATGCCGCTGACTTTTGCGGAATACCGCACTTACAAAACCTATCCTTATAAAATCAAACGGTATGCTAATTTTAAGTGGGACTGTATCACCATGCCGGCAGGCACTGCCGGCGATAATGTATCTCAGGTGGACACGCTGCTCATGGGAATCAGCGAAAACACCCGTAAGGAAGAACTGGCCTGGGAATTTTTAAAGCTCCTCACCTATGATGAAGAGATTCAGACACAGATCTTTTCCCGCTCCCAGGGCGCTTCTGTCCTGCGGGCCGTCACCCAGTCAACGGAGATGGAGGAGATTGTGCAGGCCGAGATGGAAGAGGGTGAAACCGTTATCAGCGGAAAGCTTTTAGGCAAGGTTATTGAGGAGGGCTATACGGCGCCCCAGTTTAAAAAATATGAGCAGGCTCTTGCGCTGACCAACAGTGAAATTGGTGAAATACTGGAAAATGACACCACACTGGAAAGCGACATGAAAATACTCCAAAGAACAATCAACAGCTATTTGCAGCAATAATTTTTTTACACGCCAGAAACCGCCGGCGCTTCCGCACCGGCATGGCCCGCGCGTCCCTGAAACTTATAATCATAATCAGCCGAATATTTAAAATAATTATTGGCAATCTGTTTATAGTAAAACAGTGCGGCGGTACTTCCGTAATTTGTATCGTATATGGAATCCGGATATGCAAAAGGCCCTTCAAAAAGCCGCAGAAGCCACTCGATGGAAAGCATATAGCATATGCCTCCGCGAATGGAATCAACAGCTTCCCTTTCCTCGGGCAGACTGCCGTAAGTCCCCTCCAATATATTTAAAAGCTGCGCCTGATTAAAGATCTGTCTTTGTTGTCCTGTAATGCTCATCCTCTTTCTCCTTTACAAAAGACCAATGGCCCTTCTGTTATGGGCAGACCGGCAGTTTCCTGACAGTCCAGCCCACTATCTGATAGCGATTGTTTTCATAGCATCCTTCAATTTCTATTTTCCTTGCCACAATGATTCCCGTATTGACAGCCGGGAAAAATCCGTTTCCTGCCCCGTCGGATATTTTCCCTCTGTCAAATTGGGCGTGCCTAAACGGTATGGAAAAAAGGCTGATATAAAACCACGGTCTGTCAATGGTAAGCACGGCGTACTCCATAGTCACCCGGTAGTCTTTTCCGCCGGTCTGGACTGTAACTGTCTCCCGGCAAAACTGCATGGCGTCAGGATTCGTCCATTCAAATGGTCTGACGAAGGACAAATGCCATGATTTACCGATTACGCTTCCATGATACTATCGTCCGCATTCGCTACACAGGGCGCGCTTCTTCCTGCCATACTCCTTGCATAAAATGCTTCCTGAATGCCCTCCAAAATTACCATATAGCATTCCTCAATATCCGAAACCGTCCCGAACGAATTGATGAGATCAGCAATGCGCTCACTGGAATCAATCGACTGCATTCTGATATCTCCTTCGTCCGTAACGGGATTTTGAAACCGGCGGACGTCTATCGGCAATTCCTGTTCCACCAGGCAGATACCAACATTATCTGACAAGATGTCTCCAGAGCGAAGCGCTTTTATAATAATTTCATTGAGTAACGCCTTGCTGAAATTGCCAGTCAGGGTCACGTTTCTTGCCACAAGCATATATTTCGGAATCAGCGGCATGATTCCCTCGTTATGCTTTTTCCCTTCCTCGGTTACAAATGTGCCATCCGAAATATGCCCCTTTTTCTGACCCGCAATCTTCCAGCCGTCCAGTGCAAACAGAGTTTCATTCATCCATGATCTCTCAATTCGCACCGCGGCAACATCCATCTGTATGCCCGTTACGTTTGTCTCCGAATCTCTATGGGACTCATCCTCCTTATGTTCGCCGGATGCGGAGGCGGAAAAAATACCCACGCTCAGAGAAGTTTCCGCGCCCATATTTAAATATTTGGAGGATTTACTGTCTTTCATGGAATTTCCGTCGATTTTAATGCAAGCCTTTTTACTTTTTTATTTACGATAACGCCTTATAGCTTTAATTCCACTTTAATATTAGCATCCATCTGTCCCAACGCTTTGGCAAAGTCTGCCCCGTCTGTCTTTTTTCCCACTATACTGCCGTAATGCGTTGGAACCACAGCCTTCGGTTTTAGCTGGGCCGCATACTGTGCCGCCTGTTTCCAGTCCATCGTATAAAATCCGCCAATGGGAAGCAGAGCCACATCACACCGCACCTTCCCGATATCCTCATTCACGTCTGTGTCGCCGGACACATAATAGCGAATCTCGTCCATTGTCACAACATATCCTTGCCATTTCTTTCCTTTTGTATGAAAAGGTTTCAATTTATTATAGGCAGGAACCGTCTCCACAGGCAGACCGTCGGCTTCCACCCTCTCCCCGGGATTCCAGAACAGGCACTGCGCCGTCGCCATACCGGACTCGGAAAGCGCCTTTTTCTTCATGGATTCCGGCGCGACGAGAAGCGTCGTTTCCTTTCTGATCTTTTCAATGGAAGAAGGTTCAAAGTGATCATAATGATCATGCGTAATAAACACGATATCCGCATCGTGAACGGCTTCTCCGATTTGATAGGGATCGAAATACAAAATCTTCGATCCCGCGATCCGAATGCTGCTTTGAGTGTTTACGGTGATGTTATTCAGGTTCATTTTTATCCAGCCTCCTGTTTCCGTTTCCTCTCTCATGTCTTGTATCGTCTCACTCCAACCCCGACATTTTCCTGTACAGTGTCTTCGCATAGCCGTCTGTCATACCGCTGATGAAGTCTGTCGCCGCCAGTATCCGATGATATAACAACTCACCCGGATCTGTGATCTGTCCCTCCTCGCTACACATCCGATAATCATTCAGATAGTTTGGCGCCATCAGTGTGATCACCTTCTTATCCTGCGTCGTCATAACCCCGCCGCCGTCAAATCTGACCGCCGCCGGTATAAACTTATCCAGCAGGAAATTAAGAATTGTCTGCGCGGACACTTCCGGCTCAACAATAATGCGCGAACCATATACAAACTCTTTCATGGCCTTTTTCAAAAGTGTCTGCGTCAGCGTGTGATTATTTTTATAGAATAAGTCTCCGGTATATGTTCCGTCCAGAATACTGTCATAACTAACGGAAAACCGCCAGCACACCACATACATAAGCCACTTTCTCAGATAGGTGCCCCACCGGCCCATAACCTTTGCCTTATCCTTTTCCTCCTGATTGAGCTGATCCAGCTTATCAATAATTTCCTTTGTACGGTAAACATGCTGTGCCGACTGCTCTGACTCCTGTCCAAGCGTCCTGTATGTATTCTTAAAATAAGTCAGTAAGTCGTCAACACTGACCACATCCGACTTCACCGCATCTTCCAGATCGGCCGTCATGTAGGCGATATCATCCGCCGCCTCCACCAGATATGCCAGCGGATGCCGGACTACCATTCCGTCCGCTCCAATAGTGCCAAGCTCCTGGGAAATCTGCCGGAAACTGGTTTTTTCGGCCTGATAACATCCGATTTTATGCCGGATCGCCGCTTCTCCGATCTCATCGCAGGTAGTCGGGTACTTGAGCAGCGCACCGATAATGGAAAACGGAAGATTGATCTCTGAACCGTAACGTGCCTTTGATAAAATCCGAAGCGTCTGGGCATTGCCCTCAAAATGTGTCAGATCGGCCGTCATTTTCTCATTAAGCATTTCAGCAACCGGCATTTCGCCTTCTTCTCTTAAGGGATATACCCTTTTCAGGTTGTTTTTGAACCATTCTCTGATAATCTCCTCTCCCACATGACCAAAGGGCGGATTACCCAGATCGTGCAGCAGCCCCGCGCAGGATAAAATGGCTTCAATATCCCCTACCCGTTTTGTTCTTAACTTCTCATCGCATTCATCCTCATCACTGTCTATCGGCAGGTGCTGGTAATTGGATGTATTCTGGAAGCACATGATCCCTAACTGTTTCGCTATCGTCGATACTTCCATGGAATGAGTCAGTCTGGTTCTGACAAAATCGCTCTTTGACAATGGAAATACCTGTGTCTTATCCTGTAAGCGCCGAAATGCCGCGCTGGAAACAATCCTCTCAAAATCCCGCTCAAAAGGGCTGATATAATAATCATTGAACGCCTCAGGATCCGGCTCCTCTTCGCTCAGGCGGATTGTCGTCAGCAAGTTTTTCCATTCCATCATCTTTTGTTCTCCTTTTTTGGCTTTCTCGCCGGCAGTTCCGGGTACATCTCCCGCACCATTGCCTGTAAAGCGTCCCTTTCTTCCAAAATCGTTACCGGCAGCATGGGTTTCGCCCCCTCGTAAGGCGGCTCCGGCACACTGTCCGGCATGTACTTTTTACTTGCCTCGGTTATTTTTACCAGAAAGCCGTTCCCGTAGATCCCGCCGAATATCCGCTCCCTGTAATAAAAGACATACCCGCCCATCATGGGAATATTACGAATGTCTCCAAGCTCAGCAAGCTGATCCATGATATACTCTGCAAGTTCTTTGTTTTTTCCCATAAATACCTTATTCCTCCCTTATATTTAGATTTTCCGATCCTGATTTCTCTGCGTCATCATCGGAAACTTGAAATTGCTCTCTCGCCGCTTCAAACAGATTGTGAAGGTATGGGTACTCCCATTGATCTGCGCCTACGTTGGGGATCGTTCCATCGCCCCAGCCCATGCCCGGCTCGCCGCCGTAATCGGTGAAGCTGGCCGCCATATAACGGACGGTATTTACCAATACAGTGTTCGGCTCCTGCTCACGCACACCGATTACTTCCGACATATTATTTGGGCCAAATTTAAAATAATCCACATACTCCAGAATTTCTTCCCCCGTGTCATACTCGAAGGCGTACCCGTACAGATCGCAGCCATCCTCCATATGGGTCTTTTCAAAAGCAAGGTTCGACACTCTTCCTGGGCAAAGCTCTTCGCTGCACCGTATTGCCTCCGCCTGAAACGCCTCCCAATTCTCCGATTCATGGAAGGGATTTTCCCCCACGGGATTCGTTATCGGCAGACTGTGTATTTGATTTTCTTCCTCCCAGGGCACATAAGTCAAATCGCCATTCAAAAAATAATGGGCAAATCCATACGGCTGCTCAATCTGAAAACTCCCCTCGGAGCGCAAGCCGCCCCTGGAAGACGGGTCTTTTCGGATGTAGAAAATCTCCGGCACAAATACCGTCTCGCCAATCAATAAATAATTCGGATCCTTCGGCGCATCCTCGGCCCGCGCGATTGTCATCCATCTGTAACCTGTTCCGTAAAAGCGTTCACTGATACGCCAGAGACTGTCCCCTTCCTGCACCTCGTATTCCAGCATCTTGTCTCCCGTCAGATTGATAAAGTCCTCCGGCTCGCCCCACTCCGGCATTTCATGGATCGGTGCAAAAGGATCTCTTCTTTCTCGCTTGGTCTTTTCTTCCTGCTCTTCCTCCGTTAAGCCGTTTGCCACCGCCTGTCTGCTGTTTTCCACTTCTTTTTCCGTTTTATACGCAAACTGCTCCGTCTGCGGATTCCAGAGCAGATACGAAGGCGGCGAATAAAATTCCTCCACCGCCTTTGCACCGCTTACGTGAACCGGCGCGCCTACCCGCATATCCATGTAACCGTCGCCGTTTAAATCCGGGTAGGTAATCGTATCCAGCAGTTCAATACTCAGAGATACCCTGCTCTCCTGCATCACTTCACCGGTTTCCAAATCCGTCACCGTCATGTCATAAGGTTCATCCATACAATATCCGTTCAGAAGATAATAGCGAAGCTCCGTATTCTCTTCCTGCGTTTCTTTTTCATCATCCTTCACAAGCGAGAAGTGCAGGGAAAGCATCCTGCCGTCCTCCGTAAGCGGCAGCTCGTAACCGGCCTCCGCCAGCAGGCCAAAGTACCGCATAATTCCCTCGTCTCCGGCATATTCCCAATTCTCATCAATTCCACGGACTTCCAAAAAACTGCGCTTCGGATTCTCCAACTCGGTCAGCCGCTCTTCATGGTCAATCCAGTACAGATTTTCCTCATCCAGTCCGAAGCCAAAACCCTGTGCGTCGTAGCGCCGGAAAACATCATTAAACACGTATTCCAGAGTTTCGTCATCCTCCGACGGCACATTCAACAGGGTAAGTCCATATGCCGTTCGATCCTTCACATAAAGATTTACCCTTGAATTGCGGCCTTGCAAACAGGAAAACTCATAACCCTCTTCCTCGTCCATCGTTTCCTGTATGTAGTGAAGCAGCTTCCCACTGTCTCCGCTCCATACCGACAAAGAATGCTCTTTCGTATCAAATTTTCTTTTCAGAGTATGGTACAGGTCGAGAGCGTGGTCGTCCTTTGTCATGGGAAAGGTATAGTACAGAAAATGAAGTGATTCCCCATCCGTTACCCGCATGGCCGCCTCATTTAATCCCGTCTCCATTTCCGAAAGAGAATTGTAGAACCGCCATGTCACCTCCGCCTCTCCCAAAAACCGAAAAGCCGACGGCTCATCCCAATCGGTTTCCAGCTGTTCTCCTTCATAATCCCTTATCGTAATTTCCGCACCGGCGTAGGGGCTTACAGGCGTATATTCGTACAGATATCCGCTAAGCTCCTGCACCTCACAGCTTTCATGCTCCGCCGGCCATACTTTTGGCTCTTCCTTTGTTTCAATGCTCTGCGGTTCTGCCCCAATACCGCCCTCCTCGGAAAGCTTGCCCATATAAGAATCAACCCCGTCGTCAGACGCTTCCCACACATCGGGATTTTCTTCCGCTCTCCCTGACGATGTGCCGCAGGCCGCAAGCAACAGACAAAGCGCAGTTATACCCATGATACAGCTTTCACTTTTTAGATTTCGTTGTCTTCTTTTGTTGGCATCTTTTTTCACTTTTTTTACCATAGGTTATTACACCCCCTGATCGGAAAAGCTAAACCATATAAAACAGTATAACATAAAACCTATGGTGACTGATAGAAATTCGCCTTAACTACAGAAATATATTATTTTCATACGATTCGCGCCGAAATCCGTATCGGTGGTAAAAAATATTTCGACTTCTTTTACTACTAGTACGTTCATTCACCCCGAACCTCATGGTATTATCTATCCATAGAAAGGGCGTGGATAGATTTTAGAAGAAAATCTTGTCAAAATTGGAAAGCCAAGGGTATTGAGCGAAGCACAGCTTAGACATTTAAAGGATTTACAGAGTAGGATGTAAAAGTTCTCAAGATTAGGAAGTTATAGAAGTAAATTCAACAGATAAATGAGAATATTTTTTAAGGATTGTTAAGGCTTCGGGTAAAGACAGTTAAGATTCTAAATGATATGATATGTGTCATAGGGATCAATAACGAAATGAGGAGAAAATAAATGGATAAATCTATCGATGTTGTTATCAATACAAAAAAGTTATGTAAAAGTTATACAAATGGTGAAGTGCAGCAGCACGTCATCAAGAACATGGATATTCAGCTTTTTAACAGGGATTTTACCGTTTTCATGGGACCGTCTGGTTCCGGAAAATCCACTCTGCTCCATATGCTTTCTGGAATGGACAGGGCAAGCATGGGAGAAATCTATTTTAACGGCACTAATTTCACAAAATACTCAGAAAAGCAACTGGCACAGTTTCGGAGGATAAACTGTGGTTATGTTTTTCAGCAGATTTATCTTATTAACAGTATGAATCTTATGGATAATGTACTGGTAAGCGGTTTGCTTGTAGGTAAAAACAAAAAGCAGATAATACAAAGGGGAAAAGAACTGTTTATGGAAGTGGGACTTACACAGAAAGAGTGGGTAAAATACCCTTCACAGATTTCAGGTGGACAAATGGGAAGGGTAGGGATTGTCAGAGCACTGATAAATAATCCTGAAGTTGTATTTGCCGATGAGCCAACGGGGGCACTTGATTCTGCGTCTGGAAAGGCAGTCTTGGATCTGTTGACAGAATTTAATCATAGAGGTCAGACTATCATTATGGTAACACATGATTTGAAATCCGCATTAAGGGGAAACAGGATTCTTTACCTCAAGGATGGACGGATAGATGGTGAATGTGTGCTTGGGGCATATGAAGGCGAAACAGAAGAAAGGAAAGAGAAGTTGATTTATTTCCTCGAAAGGATGGGGTGGTAAAAGTATGGTAGAAAATACATTATTGCTGATCAAATCAAATATCAAAAAGAGCAGAAGAATTTCGATTGCTTTTTTTCTTTTCATTATGCTTACAGTATTGCTATATCATACAGGAAGTCAATTAACCGAAGGGTTTAAAAGGCTGTATCAGGAAAAAATCGCCGAAACAAACAGTGCTGATTTTGCGGCAACTCTGCCTTATGCTTTTTATGAAAAATATCAGAATGAAATTATTGATTTTGGACAGGTGAATGAAGAAATATCAGAGATCGAAGTAATTGATGCAATATTACTGAAAAATTCAAATATCCAAGACGGTGATGGGGATTTAATTAATGGCGGATGGACTTTCAGGAATGCCAACAGGACGGAACAACTGTCTTGCCTGAAAATGGCAGAAAGGCTGGATGAGATGCCAGCAGATGGTATCTATGTGCCTTATGTGTGCAAAACATTCTTTGGTTTCCAGTTAGGCGATACGCTTAATATCTCATTCGAAAATAAGCAAGAATCGTTTATTATTGCAGGTTTTACAGAGGATGTGCTTTTTGGCAGCAGGTCATATCTTGCTTTTGATTTACCGGAAAGGCAATTTTATTCTTTAAGAGAGAAGGCGGGGGCAGATGCAGAGGCAGCGATTGTTTTAGTCAGGGCAGAGAATAAAGCAGGCGAAGTATCAAATAAGTTTTCAGAGTTTATAGCCGAAAAAGGGAATGAATTGGACTTCTATTCTAATTCAGATATAGAGTATGCTGAAAACAGTCGGAGCAATAATGTCAATATTTATGTTGTAGTTATGAATATTGCTTCACTGATAGGCATAATTGCCTGTTTTGTTGTCATTGGATTTCATATGAAAAATACGCTGGATAAGGATTCAAAGGAATTAGGAGCATTAAAGGCAATTGGTTATACAGGATCTTGGCTTGTAATGACATATGTTATACAGTTTCTTTTGCTCGGACTGCTTGGCTCTGTGGCTGGTGTAGCTGTTTCGGAATCTGTTATGCCTATGATTATAGGCAGTATTGCTACGGATATTGGCTTTGTATGGAATACGGCATTTTTAGGGCAGACTGTAATACGGGATATTTTTGTTATTCTGGTAATGATTGGTGTTATTACTTTGTATTTATCAAGGGGAATCATCAGGCTTAGACCAGTGGAGGCTTTTCAGGAAAGAACTGGTATATCCTGCTGTAAAAAAAGCAGGTTGACAGTAGAGAAAATGCCACTTCCTATAAATTTATCCATTTCACTAAAAATGATAGATTTTGAAAGAGTAAAAAGCATATTCATAAGTTTTACAATAACTGCAATCATGTGTGTGGCTGGTTTTGCCGTTATTTTATATGCAAGACTGGTAAAAGATGATGATGGACTGCTGCAGATTGTCGGTGCGGAGGTTTATTCTGTAAATATTCAGACGGTTATACCAGAAGAAACAAGGGAAATAGCAAGTGGATTGGAAAAACCGGAAGTGCGTAAGGTTATGACCGCTATTGAGCCGGGTTCTTCAAGGCTTTTATGTGAAGGTACTGTGTACGCATCATTAGGTGTGTACAGTGATTATGGGGCATTGGAAAACCCTTCTGTATATTCAGGTCGTTATCCAAAACACGAGAATGAAGTTGCGATTTCAGGTAATCTGGCAAATGCATTAGATAAGAATATCGGAGATACAATAAAAATAAGTCAGATTTTTCAGGAAACGACAAAAGAGGAAGAATTTCTTGTTGTTGGCTTTACGCAGGGAACTTATACAGGAGGAATGGATATATACCTTACGATGGAAGGATTAAGGCTGATTGAACCGGAAGCAGAGTGGCAGACAATCCATGTCTATTTAGAAGCGGGTGTTGACACAGAGAAATTCTGCTCTGCACTGGAAGCTGAATTTAAAGGCAGACTGTCATATGTTGGAAGCTTTGACCAGATATTTTACTCACAGTTTTCACCTATTGTTAGCAGTGTGTCGGCAATTGTATTCTTTATTATCATAATTATGCTATTGATTATTATAATTATGGGATATTTTGTGACAAATTCTATATTGTTGACACGAAAAGTGGCTTTTGGGATAATGAAAGCATTAGGATATTCTACCAGACAGATTGTCGTTCAGACTGTGATGACATTTATACTCTATATTGCAGTCGGAAGCATCATAGGCAGTATTATCTTATACTGTTGTTCCAATATCCTGATAGTAACCTTGTTTAGCGGAATGGGCGTTCATAAAATTGTGTTTGCGTTTCCGGTAATCTGGATTGTTTCACTCATATTATGTGCAGAATTGGTTGGTGCGTTTACCGCAGTTGTATCGGCATTAAAAATCAGAAAAATCGTTCCCTGTAATCTTATAAGGGCGGAGTAAGACGCCGACGTATCTGCTGCAAGAAAGGATATGATATATTTGACATATGATTGTCTGATTGTTGAAGATGAGAAGCCTTTAGCAGAAAACACCTGTAAATACTTAAATCTGTCGGGAATTCGTTCAGAGGCGGTATTTAGTGTAGAGGGATATTATGAATTTATGGATGCCAATACTGCACGCATGATTTTACTTGATATCAATCTTGGGGATGGATGTGGATACAATTTATGCAAGCAGATAAGGGAGGAAACACAAATTCCTATTGTGTTCATCAGTTCTCAAACAGGAGAGGAAAGTATATTATTGGCTTTAAATGTCGGTGGAGATGATTATATATGCAAACCGTATTCATTGCCGATTCTTTTGGCTAAAATTAAGGCTGTGTTACGAAGATACTCTGTAAAAGAAGAAAATGGGATTGTTTCTTTTGGAGAATGTGAAGTAAATATGGAAGAAGAAACGGTACTAAGAAAGGGGAAGTCGGTTTCGTTGAAAAGGATGGAAAAGAAACTGCTTCTCCACCTTATAAAAAACAGGAACAGAGTAGTTGAAAAAGAGGAACTTTTCAAAGAGGTATGGCAGGAAGATTATGTTGGCGATGGAACATTGAATGTCCATATAAGGAAACTGAGGGAGAAGATTGAAGAAAATCCTTCCAATCCTGCCTATATCATCACAGAGTATGGGAAGGGCTATATTTTCGTATTAAAGGAGAAGTAAGGTGAAGCGTTTTATTGCTGAAACTGTTTGCTTTTATCTTTTGGCTTGTGTATTGCTGATATGTTTATTTTCTGATGATTCAGGGAGCAAAATAAAAAATGCAGAGGTCAATGATATTGTTTTTACAATTAAAAAATATTATCCAGATGTAGACTCTGCAATAAATATATTACAAGGATATGAAACTGACTATATAGTGATTGGAGAAGATGGCAAAGAAGTAGGGGCATCAAGGCAGGAGCTTGTTACAGATTATAATTATGATTATGTACATAGGGATTATAGTGTTGAAATATTAAAAGATGGAAAGATTCAGGGAAAAATAATATTTATCAATAAAGAGCCTGATACAAAGAAGAAATACCAGCTATTTTGTGTCATTATCATTATGCTATTTTTGCTGAAAGACATATTAACAGTTCTATATTTGAGAAAAAATGTACTATATCCAGTAAAGAAAATAAGTGAATTTGCAAGGCTGATTTCAAAAGGAAATTTGGATATTCCGGTTGGCAGGGTTGATTGTAGCTTTTTGGGGGAATTTTCAGAAAGTTTTGATATTATGAGGGAAGAATTGGTTTATGCAAAAAAGAAGGAACAGGAAGCCGATAAGCAGAGGCGGGAAGTGATCGCTTCTATCAGTCATGATATTAAAAATCCGGTTGCTTCAATTCAGGCAATTGCAGAATATCAGTTCTTTACGATTGATTCAAAGGAGTTACAGCAGGAGTTCCGAACAATTATAGAAAAGGCAAATCAGATTAACGGGTTAGTTAAAAACCTGCATACAAGTACAATTAACGATTTAGAGAAACTTGAAGTAAATCCGGAGGCAGTGGAATCTTCCAAAATAGAAAAGGCTCTCCGGCAGGCTGATTTCAAAAAACGTATAGAAAATTTTCCAATACCTGAATGTTTAATTATGATGGATAAAATACGTTTTTCACAAATTACTGATAATGTTGTATCAAACAGTTATAAATACGCTGATACAGAAATTGAGGTTAGGTCATATTTTGAAGACAATTATTTATGTGTTTCTATAAAGGATTTTGGAAATGGAGTAAAAAAGGAAGAAGAAGTTTTCCTGACACAAAAATACTTTCGAGGAAACAATGCTAAAGAAAAAGAAGGTTCAGGAATGGGGCTGTATATAGCGGAATACCTTATGAAGGGCATGGGTGGAAAGCTGATATGCTGTTCTAAGGAAAATGAGTGGTTTGAAGTAAAATTATGTTTGGCATTAGTATCTTAGTTCATTTGAAATAAAAAGAGGATAGGTGGGTGCTCATGGGAAAATAATGATTTTATCGTTTACTGAAGATGAAGGGAATATTTATAAGAGAATACTGGAAGTCATAAATAATTGTGAAAGTTTTGAATGGTGCAATGTATCTCAAAATATAGAAGTTATCCATGCTGGAGCATTAGAAATTGATTTGATGCAAAGATGTGTTTCAGTAGACAGCGTTGAGGTTAAGTTAACAAATACAGAATTTGAAATTCTATATTTGTTAGTAAACAATCCTGGCAGGGTATTCAGTAAAGAGCAAATATATGATATTATCTGGCAGGAGCCATATTCCGGTGATTATAATATTGTTATGAGCCATATCCACAACATAAGAGAGAAAATAGAGGGTAATTCCAAAAACCCAATTTATATACGTAAACGGTAGATAGTGCGTACCTCGACAGTAAGGACAAAGTGTGTGACAATAGACTATATTTCTATCATCAGTATTAAAAGTTAAGCCTTAACTTTTGATACCGTTATACGGAGGTAAGTCTATGAACTCAGCAACAACAGCAGCGGCTGTACAATACCGTTTAAAAGAGTGGGCAGCGCAGATCAGGGAATGCCAGAACCGGCCCGCAGGCATGAGTGTCGTTGATTGGTGTGCCAGCCACGGCATTACGAAAGCGAACTACTATTACAGGCTGCGCCGTGTAAGGCAGGTGTGCCTGGAAAACCTTCCGCCGGAGACTCCGGCGCAGCAGATCGTCCCGGTAAACACCTGCATTCTGCAACAGAAAACGCAAAGCGGCAGCGGTATACAGCAGGGGCTTTCCGTTTCTGTAAACGGTTTTTTCATCCACGTAACGGAATCCACACCCATGCCGCTGCTTGCGGAAGTCCTTAAGGTGGTGCGGGATGCTGAATGATGCCACCTGCTTTAAAGCTGTCTACATTGTCTGCGGCTACACCGACCTGCGCGCCGGGATGGACCGGCTTTCGGCACTTGTGGAAACACAGACCGGGAACCGGCCATATATCCCGGATACACTCTATCTTTTCTGCGGGAGGCGCACAGACCGCATCAAAGGGCTTGTATGGGAAGGGGACGGCTGGCTCCTGTTATACAAGCGGCTTTCGGAAAGCCGGTTCCAGTGGCCGCGCACCCCGGAGGAGGTGCGTGGATTAACGCAGCAGCAGTTCCGATGGCTGATGGAAGGGCTGACGATCACCCCGAAGAAATCAGTCAGGCCGGTGGAACCGCCGGAATACATGGGATGACTTTATGCAAAACGGAGAAATTTTCAGACAGTCTTCCTGCCGGAAAAAATGTCCCGCCTTATCCCTGCAAAGGCCACGCTGCACACCATAAAAGAGTCCGGAATGGACGCAGACATGCTTTCCCTTCCCGGAAAGGGTTCCGGCAACAGCATCGTACAAAGGCAGCATCCGCTGTTTTAACCATAGGCATTATGACGGATACCCGGCAGCGCCAGGTTCGCAAAAATCCCGTATTCATGGTAGAATAAGGCTATCAGGATACCGGGAGGAAACAGCATGGCCTTAAAATATACGGAAGAACAACTGAACAGTCTTGACAGGGAAACGCTTATCAGGCTGTTCCTGTCGCAGCAGGAACAGCTTGAAAATATCGACCATACGCTCCAGCTTGTTTTGGAGCAGATGGCGGATTTAAAACGGCACCGGTTTGGCCGGTCATCGGAGAAACACGAGGCCGAAAACCAGATCTCCTTTATGGAGGTGGATGGGAAGATCGTATTCTTTAACGAAGCCGAAGCTGTTGCCGCAGGAGAAAACACACAGGAGGAGCCGGAAAATGTTTCCCGCAGAAAGCCTCAGAAAAAGCAGGGCAAACGGGAAGAAGACCTGGAGGGGCTTCCGGTAGTTGTAGTGGAACATTCCATGACGGATGATGAGCTGGAAGATA
>ERZ779632.102-NODE-102-length-57834-cov-10.267087_pt1 | contig 57834 bp, 53 predicted proteins | sample MGYA00514194_ERZ779632 | MGnify/ENA primary metagenome ERZ779632 (study PRJEB29562, sample SAMEA4376704) | mouse gut metagenome | isolation source: Cecum | study: EMG produced TPA metagenomics assembly of the A DSS colitis mouse model was used to assess the... | reverse complement strand
AAATGGCTACATTTAATGTGACGCTGAAAGCATCATTTAATTTGCCAAACAACAATATAGCATTTGAGCTAACTGTAAATCAATAGCATAACTAGCCGAAACAATCAATGGTAAAGTCAACGCCGCTTTGCGATGTCTTTGACAGCCCTGTCCGGTTTCGCCAGTGGATAATCAAGGGGCAGCAGCCAAAAGAGTTGCTGTTCCTTTGAATTATAAAAATGTAACTGTCAATTATGCGCTGCCCTATGTGGGAGAAAGGGGGAATTATCACGCGGCATACCGCCGCCCGGCAGTTCAAAATCGCACAAAGACTTGATTCTCCCTCCGTTCTGAAGCCTTCCCGTTTCCAGCCTCCCCTATCAGCTATTTTTATGAAACCAATTTCCCGATTTTTCCTTTCAAATAAGAATTGCGCACTTCTTATCTGTTTCCTTTATATCATTTTTTCCTTGTATTTACCATGTTTTTCGGCATTAATATTGACTTTATCGGGAAACCGCTATACTACAAAATAAAATTTGTGATATTTTAAGGAGAAGAAAAATATCTGTTACGATAAGAGATGCGGCCCGGGAAGCGGGAGTCTCTACCTCCACCGTTTCCAAGGTTCTGAATAATTGGAGCACCATTTCACCCGAAACCTGTGCCCGTGTCCGCCAGGCTATCGAAAAGCTGCACTACACGCCCAACGCGCAGGCCGTCAGCTTTGCCAAAGGCGCCGCAAAGAACATCCTGTTTCTTTCCAGCCTGAAAAAAGAGGAAGCTTACCACAATCCGCATATGTTTGATACTTTATGCGGCGTGCAAAAAGAATTATCCTCCCATGGTTACACGCTGATGCTGATGGAGCCTCCCGATAACGTTTCTCCCGAGACGTTTCTGAAAGATCAGATCGCAAGACGGATCGCAGACGGTATTTTGATTCACGGCTCCTGCAATATCCCCAGCCTGTCCAAAATCATGCTGAAATACCAGTATGAAAACGTGGCCTTCCTTGCAGAACGCCGCACAGACGATATCTCCATGCGGCGTTTAAACGGTTTCCTCGGCGGTATGTACGATTACGGATACCGCATTCCCGAAGAATATATTTGTTATACGAACTCCACCGGCGAGGACGCTTACCGGCAGTCCATGGCGCTTCTCTCCCTGCCGGAGCCTCCCCGCGCCATTGTCTGCGAAAACAGCCTGCTCGCTTTAAGCCTCTGCAATGCCATACGCGAAAAACGGCTGCGCGTTCCCGACGAAGTCGCCTTTCTTACTTTTGACAGCTATCCCTACTCCGCCCTGATCGAACCTGCTCCTACCATTATAGATATTGACGTCTATGATCTGGGCGTTCAGGCCGCCGTCATGCTGCTTCGCAAGCTGGAAAACCCTTCCCTGCTGGTACAGACCTACACAACGCTTCCCATCCTGCGTCAGGGTTCTACAACCATGCCCGTTTCCCGATAGACAACGCGAGCAGGAATGCGAATCGCTTTCGGTTTTTTCCCTTTATTCGTCCTCCTCCTGCCCCATCCGCGAATCTTCCGACGTTTCTTCCTGCCCGATATGGAGAATTTCTTCGTTCAAAGACATCATCCTGGCGTCCAGCGCGGCCACCATCTGGGCGCATTCCACGAGCTGTTCCCTGATGTGCTCCGGTGCGTTACCTTCGAATTTATAGTGAATCTTATGCTCCAGGCTGGCCCAGAAATCCATCGCCACCGTGCGGATCTGGATTTCCACCTTCGTGTCGGCAATCCTGTCCGAAAGATACACCGGCACCTTCACCAGCATGTGATAGCTCTTATAACCGCTCGCCTTCGGATTCACAATATAATCCTTTACGGAAATAACCTGGATATCCTTCTGATTACTGATCATCTCCGCAATCTGATAAATATCCGAAGCAAAGGAACAGATCACGCGAATACCCGCAATATCATTGACATAGCGCACCATATTATCTATGGTGGATTCATATCCGTGCTTTTTCAATTTCTTGACTATGCTCTCCGGCGTCTTAATACGCCACTTGATATGCTCAATCGGATTATATCTGTGCACATGCTGAAACTCGTCATTTAAAATCTCCAGCTTCGTGGAAATCTGTTTCAGGGCGGAATTATAAATCAGCTGTACTTCCTTCCAGCTGTCAATGTCGCCGTCTTTCTCTCTATCTACACACACTTCCATAACAAACGAATCCCCCGATAAAATTAATAATTGTAATATGCCAGCTACGCTGCTGCTTGCTTTTCCTTTGCAGCTATTATACCACATTTTATATACAATGTATATATTAGACAAAATTTTCTAAACTCTTAATAATTTATTGTCTATTTTCACCATCTTCTGTCATTCCATCCGCCATAAGACATGGCAATATGACAGGAATCGTTACCATAATCGGGTACATATACCGTACCAGCACAGTCGGCGAGAGCAAAAGCGTCAGACCGTAAACGGCCGGAAATACCGCCGGAATCATCTCCCGATATCTTTTCCTGTACAGGGCCGCCACAAAATAAAAATACAACAGCCACCAATACAGCGCGGGCGCAAAAAGAATCCTGATCACCGGCGCCTTCTCGTAAATATTGTCGGATACGATTTTTTCCATAAAGGCGCGCAGTCCGGGAAGCAGACTGTGCTCCTCAATTTCACAGCCCGCAGGCATTTTGCGATTATCCGTGGAAAGATACCCGAATCCGCTTTCCGTCCCGATCCCGTACACCCTTGCATGGGACGTGTCCCGCAAATACCAGAGCCCCAGGGAATTATCCAGAAACGCATCAATATAAATTGCCGGATATTCCAGTCCCAGCTTGATCCATGTCTCGATCAATCCTTTCGGGTTGTCGTGTATCACGGCACGGTTCTTTACCGGATCAGCCAGATGGGGATTGTACGCCGCAAAAACCCACTCCGAAGAAAGATAGTTCTCCAGCTCCCGCCGCATGGCCGGGTCTATTTCCTCTTCCGCCTCCACCCGCGTGCGCGCCATCTGCTGCAGGGGAACGCTCAACATTTCCCGCGGGCTGCCGCTCTTTGCGTGGGTAACAGCTTTCAGCGCAAAAGAGGATACGCCAAACAGCGTCAATATAAGCAGCGTCATGCACAAATACGCTTTTCGGCCCACCCTGCCATCCTGTCTTTTCCCTTCCGACTTTTCCCTCCCGGCTCTCCCCAGTCCGATAAAGAGAATCGGCGCGCTGACAAAAAAGGCATACACGGCGTTATTTCGAAACAGCAGCATGAGAACGGTCACGATCACATAAACCGCTCGTTCTTTTCTGCCTACGGCCATGCCCCGGCCGCACACCATTTGATACAGGCAAAGCGTGTCAAGCAGCACCAACGCTGCAAAGAGCACATCCTTCGTGGTGCTGAGCGCCAGAACGGAATTAGCCGGAAAGAACGCATAAAAAAGAAAAATAAGTATCCGCGCACCTCCCGCGGTCCGTCTCTTGTACAGGAAGCAAAGCGCCCATCCGAAGGTTCCCGCCATCAACGCCATCTGTACCCCCGAATGTACGGCCATGCCCGCCGAATAAGAGCCCAAAGCTCCACCCAACCTGAAAAAGGCCCCTAAAAATATTGTATGCAGAAGCGGATGATGCGTGCTGTAATCACCTGCAATCACCTGATAAAGCTGGCCCTCCGCGTCGTAGGCAAACACCGAAGGATAATAAGCCAGAAAAATCGGCAGCCAGCAGAGAAAAATAAGCAGACTGTAAAACAGCCAAACCTGCCACAATGGCCGCAGCGTCAGATTCTTCTCCTTCCTGCGCCGCCTCCTTGTCATTCCCTCCGTCCTTTTATCCCACGCCAATGTTTTCCCCATTCCCAAACCGCTAAGAACCGGCACGGCTAAAGCCGCCGCAGGTACGGACAGGGCGATCGTTTCCAGAAGGAACAAAAGGAAAGCGCCTGCACGGGCCGTCATCGAACCGCCTGCGCCAAATACCGTTCCTTCATTGACAAGCCGCCAGCCAAGCACAAAGGAAGCCGCCACCGGCAGCCCCCACAAAAAAGCACAACAAATAAGCCTTTTGTTTTTCACTAAATATATATATATGTCGGATTTCCTGATATATGCTTTATTTTTCATGGATTTATCATACCATAAAAGCAGCCGCCTAAAAAGGCTTTACTTTTCCCGTCAGGATTTGTATATTTGTTAATAATAGGAATCGCAGTAAAAAAGGAGATTTGACATGTTTCGTCTGTGGGCAAAAGAATGGAAAGATAATCATATGATAAAAGACACCGTCATAGAAGACGCCCGCGGGGAAACACGCACCCACAAGGTCTTCGACTCTCTGGAAGCAGTCTGCCTGCAATTCGATCTCGGAAAACCCATCTGGCTGGAGTCCAACGTTTCCGACTTCAGACGTCACGGCAAAACGCGTTTCAGTCAGGATAACTTTATTGAAGAAATCGAATTTGATTATCTGGAAATTCATGTAATCGAGGAAGACTGAGAACTGTAAAAACATTTTAGCAGGAGGAACCGAAATTATGGAAGAAAACGGAAAAGTATATTTATCCGCGCTGGATGAGTATATCAACAAGGTATATGTGTTGGTTTTGCTGCTGATACCGGGCGCATGCCAGTGTGCGGGCATTATGTACACATTTATGAAGGTCATGGGCTGGCTGCCGCCTGTCTCATGGACGGCATTACTTATTTTTGACGTAACCTGTCTGATTTATCTGGGGATAGGTATCTATTTTGTCAAAACAGGTTTCGAGAACGGTATATTGAAAGCGTCCAGCCGGAAAGCCGGAAAGATTTTTTCCGCTGTAATTATGATTATTCAGTGGAATTTCATTCAATATATGGTGCCCGCCGGAGACTTTTGGGGCTTTGCCTTTTTCTTTGTAGTGCTTACTACCTTTTTTCTTGACTATAAACTGGTTGCCTTTACGTCGGTAGAGATCGTGGTCTCTCTTGTAATTGGCTGGATTGTAAAGTCCACGGTTCTTTTGCCGGCCAAAGACGAGATGTTTATTGCAAACATAGCCGACAGAGGCGTTTGTCTGGCCCTGTCCCTGCCCACTACAGTGCTTTTGACCTATCTGGTAAACCGTTTCCTCGTCAACGCCAAAAAGGACGAGATGGATCGCAATAACGAAAAAGTGAAAAATGTACTGGATTCCGTGCAATCTCTTTCGGAAAACCTGCTGAACGCAGGACAGATTCTCTCGCAGATTTCGGAAAATGAGAGCGCGTCCGTGGAAGAGCTGTCAGCAACCAGCGAACAGTTACTGGAAAGCAGTAACAGACTGGACGACAAAACCAGAGAAAGCATGGAAAATCTGAACGAGCTGGACGAGTGGAAAAACGTTGTGGCAGATAATGTGGAAAAAGTGGAACAAACTTCCACGGATTTGTTATCCAAAACAAAGGAAAACGAGAAACATCTTGCCGAATTAAAGGAAATCAACGGAGAAGTTTCCAGGTCAATGGTGGCCACCACGGATGTGGCTGAAAAGCTGTCGAAGGCAGTGGATCAAATCGGAATGACATTAGACCTGATAAGCGATATTTCCTCTTCCACAAATCTGCTTGCCCTGAACGCTTCCATAGAGGCAGCCAGAGCGGGCGAGGCCGGAAAAGGGTTTGCCGTGGTAGCGCAGGAAGTAGGTAATCTTGCGAACAGCACACAGGAATCTCTGGAAGAAGTATCGAAGGTCATACAGACAGTACAGAGCAACGTGCAGGAAATTACCATGTACGTCAACGACAATTCCCGGAAATTGGAAAAGCAAAACGAGCATTTTTCCAATGTCTATTCGGGTATACAGGATATGACCAGGCTTCTTGACGTTGCGGCAGATGCGGTAAACGCCATGGGCGAAGCGCATCACAGGCAGGCTGCGGTAATCCAGAGCACCGTATCCATCAACAAGGAAATTGCCGACGATATCAGCAATGAGAACGCCCAGTTCCAGTCCATCAACGGCATGGTGGAGCACAATGTGAATGATATTACGGAGATGTCCAACCAGATCAGTACCATTAACGGGATGGTGGACGAGATCAATAATCTTTTGAAACGGGAAGGATGATGCCAATCTGCATAAAATGATTGACTTTGCACAGCATAAGTAGTAGTATCATACTATAGTGCACATAGTTTTTAAAACTACATGTTAAAGTTTTAGTATTTACTCCATGTAAAAAGTATGATCCATGTGAAAAAGTAAGAGGAGTTGATTTTATGCAGATTACAATTCGTGAACCCGGAAGCGCCATCACCCATTTCATAGGTATGATGATGGCAATTATAGCGGCCACGCCGCTTATGGTAAAAGCGGCCGTTGACGCCGACCGTACCGCCTTTATCGCCATGGCCGTTTTCATCGGCAGCATGGTTGCGCTTTACGGCGCAAGCGCCCTCTATCACAGCGTCACCGTAAAGGACAGCATTTTAAAAATATTCCGCAAGGTGGATCATATGATGATCTTTGTGCTGATTGCCGGCTCCTACACGCCCGTATGCCTCGTTGTCCTTGGCGACCGTCGTGGATACGCGCTTCTTGCGGCAGTCTGGAGCATCGCCATTATCGGTATGCTGATCAAGGCATTCTGGATTACCTGCCCGAAATGGTTTTCTTCCATTCTCTACATCGCCATGGGATGGGCCTGTCTTGCCGTCTTTGGCACGCTGTGGAATACGCTGTCCCTTGGCGCATTCCTGTGGCTTCTTACAGGCGGAATTTTCTATACGGTGGGCGGCGTAATCTACGCGTTGAAGCTGCCTTTATTTAATGCCAGGCATAAGAATTTCGGTTCTCATGAGGTGTTCCATCTGTTTGTGATGGCCGGCAGTTTCTGCCATTTTCTGTTCATGTACTTATATGTAGCCTGAAATCATGAATGCCAATGAACAAAAACAGGCGCAGGACGGATGAACCGCCTGCGCTCTTTTACTGTTTATCACTGTACCTAATCGTCGTAACCGTTCGGGTTATTGTTCTGCCACCTCCAGGAATCCGCGCACATTTCCTTTATGCCGTACTGCGCCTCCCAGCCAAGCTCCCGCTTCGCTTTATCCGCATTGGAATAGCAGGTAGCGATATCGCCTGCGCGTCTGTCCCTGATCACGTAAGGAATCTTCACGCCGGTAGCTTCCTCGAAGTTTTTCACGATGTCAAGTACGCTGTAGCCGACGCCCGTGCCCAGATTGTAAATACAAAGGCCTGCCTTCTCCTCAATCTTCTTAAGCGCCTTCACATGACCCACTGCCAGATCCACCACATGGATATAATCGCGCACGCCCGTACCGTCCGGCGTATCGTAGTCGTTACCGAAAACGCCAAGCTCTTTGAGCTTGCCAACCGCAACCTGCGTAATGTAGGGCATCAGGTTATTGGGAATGCCGTTTGGATTCTCGCCGATTGTACCGCTCTGGTGGGCGCCGATGGGATTAAAATACCGAAGCAGAATTACATTCCACTCGGAATCGGCCTTCTGGATGTCCATCAGAATCTGTTCCAGCATCGACTTGGTCCAGCCGTAAGGATTGGTGCACTGACCTTTCGGACACTCCTCCGTAATGGGAATCACCGCCGGATCGCCATACACCGTAGCCGAGGAAGAAAAGATAATATTTTTTACATTGTGTTTACGCATCACATCCACCAGGGTCAGCGTCCCCGCAATGTTATTTTCATAATATTCCCAAGGCTTCTGTACGGATTCCCCAACCGCCTTAAGGCCTGCAAAGTGAATGCAGGAGTCGATTTTTTCTTTTGCAAATACCTGCTCAAGCGCCTCCCTGTCCAGAATGTCCGCCTTGTAAAATGTTACCGGCTTCCCCGTAATCTTCGCCACTCTGTCAAGAGATTTTTCACTGGAATTTGACAGGTTATCAACCACCACTACGTCATAACCCGCATTCTGTAATTCCACCACTGTATGAGAACCGATATATCCCGCACCGCCTGTTACCAAGATTGCCATAACTGCACCCGCCTTTCTTTTCGGAATCGTGATTTTTGTTCTTAACGTGATTTCAGTCTACACCGTTTTCCCAATATTATTCAATATCGGAATGTTATGCAAAGCTGTTTAAATGTTGTATAATTTACAATTCGATCCCATTTTCCTCACACAGCTTTCTCGCGCTTTCCACCGAATCAATCCCCGTCTTATTTTTGATTGGCGCAAATTCTCTGTTTCTGACCACCTCATAGGGCAGACAGGAATCCAGTTCGTGGATCATATCAAGCACCAGCTGTTCAAATTTATAGCCGTTTGGCTCCTCCGGCTTCACAAGCTCTCCCTTTTCATCCAGATACGGAATTTTCTTCTCCACAATATGAAGCGGAAGCTTTCTGGCCACAATGTCTTCCAGATCCTTCACACGGAAAAGATAATTGAGAATCACGCCGAAATGATATGCCGGGCCGCCCTGGGCGTTTTTTGCCGCCATCAGTTCCGGGGTCATGTCATAATATTCCACAATGGAAGGCCTGCCGTCTTCCAGACACATGGCGCCCACTTTCTCATCCGGCGCATTTTTCGCAACCACCTTGGCGCCCACCGCACTGTCTGTTGCAATGGTCGCGCCCACAAAACAAGGATCGGCAATACGCTGTAACACATTATCCACCGCAAACACGTTCAGCCACTCCACGCCGGCCTGTTTGATCTTATCGGTAACGCCCCATTTTTTCATAGATAAGAACCAGCCGCCGTTACCGTTTGGAGAAGTGGACATTTTGTTCTTCGCTTCCATATATACCCTGCCCTGATAATCGGAAGCCGGAGCCATATCCTGCATGAAAAAGGTCACATAGTCCGCGTTATATCCAAAATAATTCTTTTCTTCAAAAAAACTGACAGTCGCGTCATGGTTTTTGTCGCTGGTCATCACATAGAGGGGAACCCACGCCCCCGCCTGCTCTACCACATCCATCAGATTTTCAATCAGCCGCTGAAAAATAAAGACCTCCTTCGTCAGTCCGATATTGTATACGCCCTTTGGCTCGTCTGAGCCGAGTCTCGTACCCATGCCCCCAGCCAGAAGCACTGCGCCCACTTTACCGGCCCTGATCGCATCCAGACCAATCTTTGTATATTCGTCCCTTTTCTTTTCAATCTCAGGAAGCTGCATCACCTCAATCGGTTCAATTTTCCCTCTGGGATTCAGCGCCTCCTTCTTTTCGCACAGGGACAACACCTCAAAATCCGTCTGCTCAATCTGTAAAAGCAGAGCTTCCTTCTCCCCATCGTCGAGCTCCTCATAGTATTTCAACACATGAAGCTGCCCGTATTTTTCCAGTTTTTCGTATGCCTCCTGATAATTCATGATACCCTCCTTATTTAAAGTTTCTCCAATCCGGCTATTCTCCATACAGTTACCGATAATTCCGCGCAATCAGATAACTTATTATACCCTCTCCAGAACTTTTTGTCATTACCTGCAATTATTGATTTTTTATACCTTTTAGCGTACACTAAAGAGAAAAAAGATTATTTGTACCGACAGAAAGGAGTCTGACTTATTTTATGAAAAAAAAATCACTGCCTGTTCTGTTGGCCGCATCCCTGCTTGCCCTTTCGGCGGGCGCCTGCGGCACAGAAAATGCCGCCCCTTCCGAACAGGAGCAGCTGGATATAAGCTCGATTGACGGCGAAGCTGCGGCAGATACAGAGGACAGCTCTTCCAAAAACGAAATCGCGGACAGCCCGGAAAATCAGGACGTCGAAGAAAGCCCGCAAGATTCTGACACAAATGTCACAAGCAATGATTCCGATGCATCCGGCACGCATTCCCGCGTGTCCGTCACCGCAGACGAAACCCACAACGAAATCAAGGCAGACGACGGCACGGTGCTTCTTACCAGTGACGTCAGTATGCCCGTGGTGTCCATTGAGGGCGCGGAGGATACCGCGGCAAAAATCAATGCGGACATTGCGGATTATTATGCGGTATTTTCCTCTAGCGACGAAGAAACCGTCTCGATGGCGCGTTCAGACTACGAGGCCAGCCAAGCTGATGAAAACGGCGGATGGTTCCATGGCTACGGCCAGTCTGCATCCTTTCGCGTGACCCGTATGGACGACAAAGTCCTCTCTCTGGAACTGACCGTCTACAGCGACACTGGAGGAGCCCACGGCAATTACGGCTCTGTCGGCAAAAACTATGACCTAAGGACAGGGAATTTGATCGGCCTTATGGATCTGTCTGCGGATTACGAAGCTTTTCACGCCACAGCCCTTGATTATATGGTCAACCTGGCCCAGACGCCCGCTTATAAAGACCGCCTGTTTGAACCCTCCAAGGCCGATCTGGACAGCGCGCTTTTCGATGGAGAGAACTGGACTTTTACCTTAAGCGGTATCAGCTTTTTCGCTGATCCTTATGCGCTCGGCCCCTACGCCTCCGGGGAAATCTATTTCCGGCTTCCCTACGAAAAAGCCTATGACCTTGGATTAAAAGAGGATTACCATTACAACGGGAATTTCATGGAGGAACGCTACTACGCCTCCCCGTATGACCCGGATACCATGGAACTGCTGATCGACAAAGCGCCGGAATACAGCTTTGATCTAAACGGGGACGGTACGCAGGAAGGGCTCGCTTTATACGGTCTTGTCGTTAATCCGGACGACGGCTCCCAAAGCTACGCCTACTATATCGACGGAACGGACTGGGGACAGGTTGTAAAGGAACAGCTAGGTGAGCTGGAAAAAAACGGCTACCTTGATACCACCTATGTCCTCTACGACATGGATCCTTCGGATGGAATGACAGAAATCGGCCTCCTGTTTACGGATTTTTCCAGTGACCCGGAGGCAGAATATGAAAGTCGCGAATATACCTATCTTTTCCGCTACACAAAAGACGACGAACTGCAGTTTCTGGAAAGACGCGACGGCTTTATTTCAAGGCCGCCGCAATCTTCTTAGCCTCCTCTGGCGTATAGAACAGCCGCGCCGAGGCTTCCACTGCAATGTCAGTGATATGCTCATTCTTGAAATAGAACTCTACTTCTGGGGGAGACATTTGCATCTCCCCCTCTTTATATTCCTGAATCAAGTCGTTCAGTCTGCGAAAATGCGTCGTCAGCTCTAAAAAATCCTGTATTCGGTCAATCGTGCTGCTACCGTACACCTGTTTTTCCAATTCACACACCGCAATTACCTGCATCGCAAGTTTTAACTCTCCCGTAATGTCAGAGGCTTCCATCAGCACGTCAGGCCGCTTCTCCAGACAGGTCAGCATATACTCCTTCGCCCCGGCAATATCCTTCCTTGCAAAATAATCCGCCAGCCGCGCCTTCACTTCCGCGGTCTCCCGCTTTTCATCAGTCATTCCCACCTTGCACTCGTATACCTTTAGCCCCTGCACCTGCGTCCAGACATACAGGAGGAACTCGGAAATAAAGCCGTAAACGCGCTTGTGGTAATCGTCGTAGCCGGAAGCGTCTATCCTCTCTTCTGCCTTCTCAAAAATACCGAAAAGCCACTCGCAGTAGGCGTCATAGAGCGGTTTCCTGCACACGCACATATTACCGAAATAAGTGCCTTTCCCATGCACCAACCTCTCAAAGGTTTCCCAATACGCCGGATAATCCCGCCGGATCACCTCTCCCACCGCGTCAAGATCATGTATATTGTAATCGCTCGCATAGCCGTCATAATAAGTATAATTCAGCTTCAGCTTTTTAGACGCAATCATATCATATTCGGAAAGGATCTCCTCATATTCCTTCTCCGTCAGGATTCTTCCCTCTTCCGTGCAAAAATATCTGCGATAATGACAAATTCCCACATATTCGGAAGTTTTTATGTTTTTCCAGACCCAGTAAACGCCCGTCAGCTCTCCGTAATAGCAGTTCTTTTCCGAAATACTGACGCCCGTGTCATCTCCTATATATCCCAGATCCTCCGCCCGCGCCCGGCCCACCTGTAAGGGTACATAAACAGGATCGCCGGGAGCCGGAAATTTCTTATGTGTCATGGTAAAAATGGTTACGCTCATACATCCTCCGTCTGTCCGCCCGTCAGGCAGGCGTCCGCACCGTTTCATTCCATCTGTCAGGCCGGCGTCCCGGCCGCTTCATTCTGGCCGTTTAAAAGGGCTGCCATCTTCTTTCTCACGTGAAAGAACGCCGGTATCAAAAAGGCATCCGCAAAGATCCATGCCAGAGGACTTGCCAGGCACACCGCCACAAATCCAAAAACCGGCACCAGCAGAAAGCCCGCAAGCCCTCTGGCCAGCATCTCAAAGGCCCCCGCAAAAACCGCCAGCTTGCTGAAGCCCATCCCCTGAATGAGGAAACGGACAATGTTTACAAGGGCCAGCGGAAAATAAAACAGCGCGCTGATCCGCATGAAATAGTATGCGTTCGCTATGATCTGCTCTTCCTCTGCGTCAAGGAAAAGAAGCAGAAGCTGCTTTCCAAACAAAAATACCGCCCCCAGCGCAATGAGGGAATAAAGAAATCCCAGCTTAGTGCAGTCCTTAAGTCCCCTGTCTACCCTGTCCAGATCTCCCGCGCCCACATTCTGGCCGCCATAGGTCGCCATGGTAGAACCAAGCGCGTCAAAGGGGCATACCAGCAGCATACTCACCTTACTGCCCGCAGTAACCGCCGCCACCGCATTGGAGTCGATGCCATTTACCGCGCTCTGCAAAATCACGCTGCCGATGGCCGTAATGGAATACTGCAATCCCATGGGGATTCCCATATTACAAAGCTTGCTCACATAGTTCCGGTTCCATCTGCACTCCTCCCGGGAGAGCTTTAAAATCGTAAACTTCTTTCGCATGTAAATCAGGCATGCAAGCCCCGCAACCGCCTGGGAAACCACCGTAGCCACCGCCGCGCCCGCAACCCCCATGGGGAGTATGACGATGCAGAAAACATCGAGAAAAATATTCATAACCGCCGCCAGAACAAGAAACACCACCGGGGTTTTGCTGTCGCCAAGAGACCGCAGAATCGCCGCCGTCATATTATAAAGAAATACCACGGGTATGCCTAAAAATATTATAATTATGTAGTCATAAGATCCGTTGATAATATTGGCCGGCGTCCGCATAAGCTGTAAAATCGGCCTGCACAGCAGAGACACGGTAATCGTGATCACAACGGCAAAGACAATGGACAGCCACACGCTGTTAGCCACAAATCTTTTCAGCTCCCCCTCATGTTTCGCTCCGAATTCCTGGGCAATCGGAATGGCAAAACCATTACAGACTCCCATGCAGAAGCCGATAATCAGGAAATTGACGGAGCCGGTAGCTCCCACCGCAGCCAGCGAGTCCACGCCCAGATAATGGCCGACAATTACCGCGTCCACCATACTGTAGAACTGCTGGAACACAAGGCCGAACAGAAGCGGCACGGCAAATCCCAGAATCAGTCTCATAGGACTGCCTTTCGTCATATCTTTTTCCATAATAAAATACTCCTCCCTTTTTCCTCCCCGGACAGCAGTTCTTCCATCTCAAATCTCGGATATCGGACTGCTGAGTCTGCGACGATTGTATCACACTGTTAAGAAAACACAAGGGGCTGTGAAAGAAAATTTAAAATATTTTTTTATTTGATAAAACAGATTGACTTGCCAAAAAGAAAGTATTAAGATATTATCACTTTACGCAAAAATGGAGGATCCGTCATGAGCAGCAGCCTTACCAAAGACAGATTTTATTCTCAGATTGTAAAACTGGTAATCCCCATCGTCATTCAGAATCTCTTAAGCGCCGCTGTAAACTCGGCGGATGTGGTCATGTTAAATTATGTGGGACAGTCCTCCATCTCCGCCGTATCTCTGGCCGCCAACTACGCCGGCGTGCTGTTTATGATCTACTACGGACTTGGCACCGGCGCGTCCATGTTAAGCGCCCAGTACTGGGGCAAGGGAGATATACAGCCCATCCGCGTGATACAGGGCATCGCCCTGCGCTTTTCCCTGCTGATTACTCTGTGTTTCTCGGCCTTTGCCTTCTTCGCGCCGCAGCTTATGATGAAGCTTTTTACAAACGACGCAGAGCTGATCGCCATCGGCGCCGGTTATCTTCGCGTCATGTCCGTCACCTATCTATGCTGGGGCGTCGTTGAAATCTATCTGGCGATCCTGCGCAGCATCGGACGCGTCACCGTGTCCATGGTTTTAAATGTGATGGCCTTTTCCCTGAATATCTTCCTAAACGCCGTGTTTATCTTCGGCCTGTTCGGCGCGCCGAAATTAGGGGCTACCGGCGTGGCCATTGCCACCGCGCTGTCCCGTATCATTGAACTGATCGGCTGTATTGTGGTTTCCCTGTTCAGTCAGGATATCAGGCTGTATCCCGGCTATATGTTTCTTCGCAACCGAGTATTGTTTCAGGACTTTATCAGGCTCTCTCTGCCCGCCCTTCTCAACGATCTGGCGTGGAGCGTGGCTTTCTCCATGTATTCCGTCATTCTGGGACATATGGGTTCCGATGCGGTAGCCGCCAACTCTCTCGTTGTGGTAGTCCGAAATTTCGGCACTGTCCTCTGCTTCGGTACCGCCAGCGCGGGCGGCATCCTGCTTGGCAATGTAATGGGTGAAGGAGACATGGAGCGGGCGAAGGAGTACGCTTCCAAACTGATGAAGCTCACCGTCATTACAGGCGCCATCGGCGGCCTGCTGGTGCTTTGCGCCACTCCCTTTGTCCTGCACTTTGCCAAGCTGTCGGAAACCGCCATGCACTATCTGAAATATATGCTGCTTATTAACACCTATTATATTATGGGAACCGCCGTCAATACTACCCTGATTGCCGGCGTATTCCGGGCCGGAGGCGACAGCCGTTTCGGCCTGATCTGCGACACCATAGACATGTGGGGCTATGCGGTGCCTCTCGGCTTTCTCGCGGCTTTTGTCCTTAAACTGCCCGTACTTTGGGTATATTTTCTTCTGTGTACCGACGAGTTTGTCAAATGGCCCTGGGTCATCAGGCACTACCGCAGTCAGAAATGGCTGAAAAACATCACCCGTGAAAATCTGTTTGAGACGGACGCGGCCGGGCCTCGGTCGTAGCCTGTACATAGGCCCGAAACTCCTTCCTGCATCCCACATTCAGCTTTTGATAAATGTGGGATACATGCTTTTTGACCGTAGTTTCGGCAATATAAAGCTCTTCTCCGATCTGCCTGTTGGTATAGCCTCTGTAAAGCAGCCAGGCCACCTCCAGTTCCCGCTCGGACACCGCATATCCTTCCACTGCCGTAAGAAACGCCGCATAAATTTCCTCGTAGCTTCTGTTCTCAGGAGGGCCGGTTTCGTCCGCCGTCCTGCTCTGTTCCTGTTGTCTGATCTGATCGTTTACGCGAATATACAGAAGTAAAACCACAGCCAGCGCAACGCCCAGAAGCAGTGTTGTAAGCGTAGCGACGCCCCACTCTCTCCTTTCACCAAGCACACCAGCCTGATATAAAAGCAAAAGCGTCAGAAGCATCACGTAACCGGCTCCCAGAAATAATCAGAGCGCCCGTTTTTTCATGTATGCACATCCTCCATCCTGATTTCGGAATCTTCCGTCTTATCCAAAGCATCCGCCGTAGGCGCGTTCTCCTCTTCGGTATCCATTTCCACGTAATCAATGATTCTGCGTTTCACCTCCAGCTGTAAAGGCAGAAGCAGCATTTCGATGACAACCGCGTAAAGCACCGTCAAAATCGCTACCGCGCAAAGCGGCCCAAGAGACGACGGTCTGCTCAGCATACGCAGGATATGGATTACCGTAAGCAGCATACTCAAAATTCCCGCATAGCCAACCTGTTTCTGCACCATCTCCACCACGTCCTGGGTCCGCCTCAGTTCACTCAGGCGGCAGGTATAACTCTTTTTCAGAAGCTTCCACCCTCTTGCGAAGTCTTTCCAGATCCCCCCCCTGCACAGTAACGGCACTGTAAATACCAAAATAATAATAAGAGACGGCAGATCAATCAAAAAGGACATCTTTCCTCCCCCTGCCATATTGACCAGAATAACGCCAAGTAAAATGCTTATTATTTCCATAATCATAATTCATTCCCTCCTTTTGCTCTGTTTATGACTAATATGTCATTTTTAAACGCACAGCCTGCTGTTTACAAAAAACATACCACGCCGCCACCCGAAAATCCATACTACTTTCCGTTGCAAAGGTAGTATCTTTTCCATGCGTATAAGCAGACGCGCAAAAAGAGCCTGCCACCCGGCAGGCTCCCGTTTCCTCAATATTTTGTTAAAAACTGTTTCGTCCGTTCCTCCCTCGGATGGTCAATCACCTGTCTGGGATCTCCCTGCTCCACAATCACGCCCTCATCCATGAATATAATTCGATCCGCCACATCTCTTGCAAAGGCCATCTCATGGGTCACAATAATCATGGTGGTACGCTGCTTTGCAAGCCCCCTGATTACCTTAAGCACCTCCCCGGTAAGCTCCGGATCAAGCGCCGAGGTGGGTTCGTCAAAGCACAGGATATCGGGCTGCAACGCCAGCGCCCTTGCAATCGCCACTCTCTGCTGCTGCCCGCCGGAAAGCTGATGGGGATAATGCTCCATCCGCTCGGCAAGGCCCATCTGATCCAGAAGGGCTTTACCGTGAGCCTCGATTTCCTCAAAAATCTGTTTCCTGTTCTGCTTAAAATCCGGCCGCTCCTTTGCCAGAAGCTTTTCCGCCAGCATCACGTTCTCAAGCGCCGTATACTGAGGAAACAGATGAAACGCCTGAAATACCATGCCGAAATGCAGTCTCTTGGTGCGCAGATCCTTCTCCTGCCCCTTTATCGGCGCGTCTGCGTCAAAGAGAGTTTCTCCCCGCACCGTAATGGATCCGTGATCCGGCATCTCCAGAAAATTCAGGCAGCGAAGCAGCGTTGTCTTTCCCGAGCCGGAAGAACCGATAATCGCCAGCGCGTTTCCCTCTTCCAAATCAAAGCTCACATCATCAAGCACCTTTGTAGAACCAAAATGTTTTCCGATATTTTTTACTTCCAAAACTGCCATCTTTTCCTCCACGCCAGAGCCTTAAACTGCCGAAGCATTCTACCTGAAATAATCCAGCCTGCGCTCTATGTAATTAAACAGTAAAGTCAATATGCCTACAAACACCAGATAAAACACGCCTGTATAGAAAAGCGGCCAGGTAAGGCCATCGCTTTTCATAAAGGAATATCCCGCGAAAGTCAGCTCATAGGCGGCAATAATGCGCGCCAGAGACGTATCCTTTACCAGTGTGATAATCTCGTTGGACATGGGCGGCACCACCCGCTTGACCATCTGCAGAAGCGTGACCCTAAAAAAGATCTGGCTCTTCGTCATGCCAAGCACTTCGCCCGCCTCTCTCTGTCCCACAGGAACACCCTCAATTCCGCCTCTGAAAATAACAGAGAAGTAGCAGGCATAGTTGATACTGAAAGCCACCACCGTGGCGGTAATCCGCCCGGCTTCACTGCCGCTCCAGATATTCTGCCCAAGCCACAGACCCGGTCCGTAAAAGATGATAATCAACTGTAACATCAGCGGCGTACCACGTATGATCCATACCAGCGTCTGTATCACTCCCCGCAGAGGCTTCCATCTGCTTATCTCGCCAAAAGCAAGGATCAGTCCAAGCGGCAGGGAAAACAGCAGCGTAAATATGAAAATCTGAAAAGTGGTCAGAAGACCGCTTAACAGCTCCTGCGTAACACTGTAAAACATAGTTACCCCCTACTTTGCCGGCACCACAATCACCTGCGCATTGTTGCAGTACGCATTGGTACATTCCATGGCGCTTGTCACTTCATTGGTCAACGTCATACCGTTCCAAACCACGTCGATGTTCTTGGAATCCAGCTCCATAACTTTGTTATCCCAGTCAATCACAACGAACTGCGCTTCCACACCGAGCTTCTCCGCTACCACACGGGCCATGTCGGCATCAAAACCAATCCACTCACCGGAGTCATCCTTGTAATCCATGGGCTCAAACTCGGTAATACCCACAATCAGCGTACCCTTACCCTGAATATAAGCCACATCGCTGTCGGAATCGGATGCGGTAAACTCCGCCGCCTTCTGCTCCACCAGAGCCTCCTGTACACCATAGGCCTCCGCAACCTTCTGCATGGAACCGTCCGCATAGCTCTGCGCAAACACTAAATTGATATAAGAAGCCAGATCTGAGCCCTTCCGGCAGCCAACGCCATATTCCTCCGTGGTCAGCTCCTCCGTATGCACCAGATTCGGATAACTGGTACCCTCGCCAATCATGGCGCCTGCCATCAACAGATCAATGATCGCCGCATCCGATGTGCCGGAGGCAACCTCCATCAGCGCATCCGCCTGAGAAGCCACCGCATTGGTCTTAAAACCCTTCTCCTGTGCTGCCGCCTCACCCGCAGAGCCGGTCTCCACCGCGTACACCATATCCTTGTTGTCGCCTGCAGATGCCTCCTCTGAACCGCCGCAGCCCGTAAGCGCGCCGCAGACCGTCATGGATAAAGCCAGTAACATTGCCAGTTTCTTTTTCATAATAGTTTCCTCCCACTCTCAATATTTAATTTCCTTCCCTTCCATTCTCCACTGCCTGAACTCCGCAGATGCGGAAAGAAGCAGATCGGAAGAAGAATTTAATGCCGTCTCCACAGAATCCTGAATGACGCCGATGATAAAGCCCACTGCCACGACCTGCATGGAAACGGAATCCGGAATGCCAAACAGGGAACATGCAAGCGGTATCAGCAGCAGGGAACCGCCCGCCACGCCGGACGCGCCGCATGCCGAAAGGGCCGCCAGAAGACTCAAAACAATCGCCGTCGGAATATCCACGTTGATACCCATGGTATAGGCGGTCGCCATGGTCATAACCGTAATCGTGATCGCCGCGCCGTCCATGTTGATCGTTGCGCCAAGGGGAATCGTTACTGAATAAGTATCCTTATCAAGTCCCATCTCCTCGCATATCTTCATGTTTACGGGAATATTTGCCGCAGAGCTTCTGGTAAAGAAGGCCGTAATCGCGCTCTCCTTTAAACACTTAAAGATCAGCGGATACGGATTCTTACGGATACACCAGTACACAAGAATCGGGTTGGTCACAAAGTAGATAAAGAGCATACAGCCCACCAGCAAAATCAATAGTTTTCCATATACGGTAAAGGCTTCCAGACCGCTGGTCGTGACGCTGGTATACACCAGTCCCAGAACGCCGAGTGGCGCCAGATTGATAATCACCACAACCACTTTGGAAATTGCCGTCGATATATCTCCCAGCGTCTTTTTGGTTCCTTCTGACGCACTGCGGAACGCTACGCCAAGAAGCACCGCCCAGGACAAAATACCGACATAGTTTGCATCCACCAGAGAGGACACGGGATTTTGCACCACATTCATCAACAACGTGCTGAGTACCGCAACAATACCGTCAGGCGCCGCCGCATCCACCGCCGCGTCCGTAAGCGCCATCTGCACCGGGAAGATCATGCTTGCAAATACCGCAACCACCGCCGCCAGCACCGTACTGAACATATACAGAATAATGACGGTACGGATTACGCCGCCATGGGACTTCCCCGCATTGGAAAGCGCGCTCATTACCAGAAAGAACACCAGAAGCGGCGCGATTCCCTTGAGCGCTCCCACAAATACATTACCGAGCACGCCGATGCCGGACGCGCCGGGTGCTGTCAGAGCCAGAATAACACCGATAATCAGGCCCACAACAATCCTTTTGACAAGACTTATCCCTGTCCATTTTTCCCACACATTTTTCATAGGTTACCTCCATGCCACGCGGCCCGCCGCGTTGACATTTTCCTGTATTTCCTGTCCAGGCACAGCTGAAACCATAAATTGACGGATTCTATGTACAGCCCGGACTGCCAGTTACTTTACTATACTACTACGAGAAAGCGCGACTCGTCAACCGCTATATACTTTCGGGCTTTAAAATGTTAAAATAATTTAAATGAAAGGAAAAGGCTATGGAAGATTATTTTGATGAACAGGAAGATGAGCGGGAATTTCTCGCCCGCTGTGAGCGCAGAAGACAAATGCGCCTTGAACGTCAAAGCCGTTTAAGGCGGCGGCGTTTGATAAAAAGATATCTGTATCTCGGTCTGTTTGCCGTGCTGTTAATTTCCGTCACTCTTGTCATAAAAGCTGTCAGAAAGCCCCGGCCAAAGGATACGGCGCTGGATATACAACCGACAAAGCCCGTCGTACAGACCGATGAGCCGGATATATCCGAACGGGAAGAAAAACCGCCGGAAACGGAAGAAGAGTCACCAGAAACCGAAGAAGAAAGCCCTGTTTATGCGTTTGTATCTACCGACGATACCGCCAGCATTACAAGCCCCGAAGTCATCAGCACAAACGCCATTCTGGTGGATGAAAGCGAAAACGTTATTGTGGCTTCCAAGGGTGCGAAGGAGCGGATCAATCCCGCCTCCATGACAAAGGTGCTGACAGTGCTTGTGGCGGCGGAGCAGATCACGGAAAAGGATCTGGACGATACCTTCACCATGACTCTGGAAATTACGGACTATGCCTATGTAAATGACTGCAGTTCCGTGGGATTTCTGGATGGGGAAGAGGTTCCCGTGCGTGACCTGTTTTACGGAACCATACTTCCCTCCGGGGGAGACGCCGCTGTTGGACTCGCCACTTATATCTCAGGCTCCCAGGAATCCTTTGTTGAGCTGATGAACGACAAGCTGGAAGAGCTGGGACTTTCAGACAGCGCCCATTTCACAAACTGCATCGGCCTTTATGATGCAGATCACTACTGTACAGCTTATGACATGGCTGTCATTATGAAAGCGGCCATGGAAAACGAAATGTGCCGGGAATTTCTGTCCGCGCATACCTACACCACCGCTCCCACCACCCAGCATCCCGACGGGATTACCATTTCCAACTGGTTTCTGCGAAAAATCGAGGATAAAGACATGGGCGGCGAAGTGTTATGCGGCAAAACAGGATACGTCGTCCAATCCCGGAACTGTGCGGTCAGTTACAGCCGCATCCAAGGTACGCCCTATATCTGCGTTACCATCGGCGCTACCAGCAATTGGAGATGTATCTACGATCATGTGGAAATCTATAACAGATATGTGTCCTCCGCAGCTAAAGGCCAGTCGTCCGACGCGTCCGGTTAAGCCTTCACAGGACGTACTTTCCCATGAAGCAGCAAATGCCCCGCCTTCTGGCGGGGCATTGCGTTTATCCTGTTCTTATTCCGCAGTGGCTTCCTCTGTGTACTTTACAGCCAGCTCGTTGATTGTGCCGTCTGCAAGCATCTTTTCAATTGTCTTATTGATCTTGTCAAGGAGCTCCGTATTACCCTTCTGCACCGCAATGGCATACTCCTCAGACTCAAATGCGCTGGGATCCTCCACAATCTTTAAGCCCTCGTTGTCGCTCACATATTTCTGCGCTGTGGCAGAATCAATCACCACCACGTCGCACTTGCCGTTGGTCAGTTCCATGACCGCCTCCGTGCCTTTCTTGAATGCCTCATAGCTATAACCCATATCCTGCACGCAGACTTCGCCGGTATAGCCCTGCACCACGCAGATCTTTTTGTCCGCCATATCCGCAGCCGTGGCAATATCGGAGTCCTCCCTCACGATCATTACCTGTGTAGCCGTGTAATAGGGCGTGGAAAAATCTACCGTCTCGCGCCGCTCATCGGTGGCAGTCATGCCGGCGATAACCGCGTCAATCTGTCCGTTCTGGAGGGCTATCAGCAGGGAATCAAACTCCATGTTTTCCACGGCAATGGCCATGCCGTTTTCATCCGCAATCTGCTTTGCGATAGCCATGTCAATGCCGTTGAACTCGCCGACCACGCCGTCCGATGCGATGTACTCAAAAGGCGGGAACTCCGCATTCGTCCCGAAGGTAAGCGTATCCCCCTTCGATCCGCCGCCGCAGGCCGTCAGTGTGCATGCCGCCAAAGCCATGGCAGCCGCCATTACCAGTAACTTGTTTGCTTTTTTCATAACCTTTTCCTCCTCATTGCTTTTTCCTTATGTTTTATAAATCTGCAAATCTGCGTTTACACGCCTCCCGTCCAAATCCATCGGGCGTTTGCAGATTACAGAACCTTACTTAAAAAGTTTTTCGTCCGCTCATTCTGCGGATGATTGAAAATTTCCTCCGGCGTCCCGCTCTCCATAACCACCCCCTGATCTATGAAAAGCACGCGGGAAGCCACTTCCCTGGCAAAACCCATTTCATGGGTGACAATCACCATGGTCATGCCCGATCTTGCCAGATCCTTCATAACATCCAGCACTTCTCCCACCATCTCCGGATCAAGCGCCGACGTAGGCTCGTCGAAAAGCATAATCTCCGGATCCATGGCAAGCGCTCTGGCGATCGCAACCCTCTGCTGCTGGCCGCCCGAAAGCTGCGCCGGATAGGCAGTTTCCTTCTCTCCCAGATTGACCCGCTCCAAAAGCTCGCGGCCGCGCTTTATCGCCTCTTCCTTACTCATCTTCTTAAGAAGCACCGGCGCAAGCGTTATATTTTCCATAATGGTCAGATGGGGGAACAGATTAAACTGCTGGAACACCATACCCATTTTCTGCCGCACATGATTCACATTTACTCTAGGCGCTGTGATCAGCTCGTCGTCAACATAGATTTCCCCTTCCGTTGCCGTCTCCAGCAGATTCAGGCATCTTAGAAAAGTACTCTTCCCGGAACCCGAAGGCCCGATCACGACAACCACCTCTCCCTGACTGATATGCTCGTCGATGCCGCTCAGCACTTCCAGATCTTCAAATTTTTTATGTAAGTTTTCTACCCTGATCATGATTTTCTCCCCAACAAAGAATGTCCGTCCTTTGGACATTCTTTCACGCGAAACTTAGTACTTCCTGGCGTTCCGTCCACTGGCGGGACGTCTCTGGAAGTACTTTTCGCGTTGTTAGCGTGCGTCCGCCCTGCGAAGTCTTATCTCTACCCTGCGAAGCGCCAGCGTCAGTATCTTAATCAACACATAATAAATAACCGCCGTTCCGATTAACGGCATAAATGCGATAAAAGTCGCACTCTTAATAAAATCTCCGGCCTTCTGGATATCCATCAGTCCCACATAACCGACAATGGCAGTCTCCTTGATCAGCACGATAAATTCATTACACAGAGCCGGAAAAATATTTTTAACGGCCTGAGGAATCACAATTCTGCTCATCGTCTGAAAGGCGCTTAATCCCAGGGATCTGCCGGCCTCCGTCTGCCCCCTGTCAATGGAAAGGATGCCTGCGCGGATAATCTCAGACACATAAGCGCCTGAATTGACGCCAAAGGCGATGGCTGCAATAATCCATTTATCCAGCTGTACCGAAGCAAATATGACAAAATAGATAATCATAAGCTGCGTCACGGAGGGCGTTCCCCGAATTATATCCGTATAAAGGCCGCCGATAAAACGAACCGGCTTCTTTTTGGACAGATTGCACATGGCAATCAACATACCAATCAAGATACCAATGACAATAGCCAGAAGGGATACCTTTATCGTCACGCTGATACCGCTTAAAAGCAGCTTATACCGATCCTCCCTGATAAAACATTTATAAAACATATCGCTGATATTCGCCATCCAAGCCGACATCTGTCCCTCGTCCTTTCCCTCCCGCGGTATCTCCCGAAAACCTTTCAACTACCCTCGCCCACAGGCATTCGCTCCACACATCCGCGTATATCTTACCACATGACTTTTCAGAAGTAAAGCGCAATTATGCATATTATTCGAATTAAATTTGCATAATATGCATATTTTTCATCTTTTATGCTGTTTTTTCAGCACCTTTTCCCACTCGTCAAGAATTTCTTCGCATCGTTCCGTGTCGATATCCTCCACCGCGTTTTTCAATTTTTCAAAGATATCCCGCTGCGCGTCGCTGTAGGAATACTGCCCCATATCCTTGATTACCTTCTCCATGGCGTCCATGTCCAGATTCTCCATGGCTTCCTTCATTTCCCCAAAGAGCACTGACATTTCGTCATTCTTCGCGGCCCTTCCGCTCTGCTCCTCCTCCTGCTTGACAAAATACGGCGCAAGTATGCCCTTATAGAACATATACTCTTCCAGCATTCCCGGCGTAATTTTATGAATAAGCGCCGCATTGCCGGCATTACCGGCCGCCTCCATCTGCTCGGCAACCTGTGCCAGATCCAGCGCGCCGATCTGCTTCGACGCACTCTTTAAGGCGTGCACCTCGACCGTATACTCCTTCCACTGTTCCTTCTGTTCGTACTCCTGTATCATCGCGCACTTTTTATCAATCACGCGGTAATACTCCTTAAGAACCGACCAGAAAAGATTTTCGTTCCCGAGAAATTCCATGGCTCTCTTCACATCAAGTCCTTCAATGGAAATATCCGTTGTCGTCTGCGACGCCTTATTATCCCTGTTTGCGTTCAGGCGTGCGGCATTCATCTTTTTGTCTCTGTTTTTCTCAATCTTTTCCGGGGGCAGCCATTTATGAAGCTTGGAGATAATCACTCGCATCTCTATGGGTTTTGTCACAAAATCATTCATGCCCTCATTGATAAACATTTCCGCCGTTCCCTCAACCGCATTGGCCGTAAGGGCAATGATCGGCACCTGTCCGTTATTTCCCAGAAGACGCCTGATCACTCTCGTCGTCTCCACACCATCCATCTCAGGCATCATATGATCCATAAAAATAATGTCATAGCGTTTGTCAGTAGTCATTAATACAGCGTCTTTGCCGCTCAGCGCCGTATCTATTTTCATCTTCAGCGGATTCAAAAGCCCCTTTACCACCGTCAGGTTGATGGCATTGTCGTCCACCACCAGGATTTCAGCCTTTGGCGCAGTAAAATCAAAATCTTCCGTCTCCATAAAGGATACAGAGCCGATCTCTTCTTTTCCATTAAAAATATTGGAAAGTCCCAAAATATAAAGCGGCTTTTTCACCACGCGCAGATTGGCCAGATCATAAGAGCGCACCTCCCGGTAATTTGCCAGAAGTACGCCGCACACGTCGGGGTTCAGCTTCAGGAAATACTGTACCGCCTCTGTAAACAACGGCTGTTCCACAAAAAGATATCCCGCATTATGGTCCTTTACCCGGCCCAGATCCTCCTCGGATTCCAGCCTCTCATAAGTAACTCCCAGCTTCTCCATATCCATCGCAAGTTCTCTCGCCGTATACTCGCTCTGAATGAGGCCCGCCGCCACAAGATTTTTCGCCACCTTTTCCACAGCATAACTGCTGTCTGTCACCTTCTGGGGAATGACAAAAGAAAACGTAGATCCCTTCCCGTACTCACTGTCTACATGAATTTTTCCCCGCATCAGCGCCACCAGCTGCCTGCTGATGGCAAGGCCAAGTCCGGTTCCCTCCACATTCCGATTTCTCTTGCTGTCAAGCTGCTGAAACGACTGAAAGAGTCTGTTCATGTCGCTCTCCCTGATTCCACGTCCCGTATCCGCCACCGCCACATAGAGCTCTATCTCGTCCTCAGATATCTGCAAAAAGTCTATTTTTAAGTTTACATTTCCTGCATCTGTAAATTTGACGGCATTGTTGGCCAGATTTACCAAAACCTGTTTAATTCTTATATTATCTCCGTAAAGCCCGCTGGGCAGATTCGGATTCACATCTACCGTCAGATCAAGATCTTTACTTCCAATACGCGTCATGATAATATTGGAGACGTCGTTAATCATGGACATGGGCTCATATTCCACATCGCTGATATCCATTTTGCCGGATTCAATCTTGGAAAAATCCAGAATGTCATTGATAATCGTAAGCAGCGTCTGCCCCGAAGATTTAATCTGTCCAATATACTCTCTGGCCGCAGGCGACACATCCTCCCGAAGCGCCATCTCCGCCATACCGATTACTGCGTTCATCGGCGTGCGGATCTCATGACTCATATTTGCCAGAAAATCAGACTTCATATTGGATGTCTTTCGCAGTTCCATATTCGTAAGGCTCACCTGATATTTCCCGTAACCGATTTCCGACAGCACATTGGCAATCGTATAAACGGCATTTGATACCTTCTCAACGGTCCGCTCGTCTACAATTCTGATATCCTTTGCGGCGCGCAGCAATTCATCAGGATCCACGCCGATCTCCTCCGCCACCTTCCGCGTCTTCTCCTCATCCGGCGGTATGGTCAGCATCTGTCCCCCTAAAAAGCATCCCACCATATGTCCGTGAGCCATAATGGGCGCGGCAAAGGCCACCAGCCCGGCATGGCAAAAATAGGCGCGGGAAACGCCTGCCTTCGCCGCCTTTTCCGCCCCTATCCTGTCACATTTTTCGCACCGCCTTCTGCCTTCCTCTGAATTTCTTACATATTTTCCGCAAAACTCCGTAAAGCCCGAAGGTTTTGTCTGAATAACCCCACGGGCGTCCGTAATCAAAGACGCGATTCCCGACATGTCTGTAAAGGCATTCTGAATTTTCTGCAAAGTTTCAATGTCTACCAGATCCGTCAGTTTAAATTCGTTTTCAATGATCGCCACGCCTGCGCCCTCCTTCTACAGAATATCGTCCGTCAGCCTAAAACGCCTTTGATGGTGGAAGATAATTTTTCCATGTCGATGGGCTTGGTGAGATACCCCTGGGGCTTCATCGCCAGCACCTCTAAAATTTTCTTTTTTTCGGTCACACCCGTGAGGAACACAACCGGCAGATTCGCCGTGTTTGCATTTTCTCTGATTTTGGCCAAAACCTCCGCGCCGTTCTCATTGGGCATCTCATAATCCAGAAGCACCATATCGGTCCTTTTTGTCTCCAGAAATTTCAATGCAATCTTACCGCTGATGGCCGTCGCCACGTCATATCGTTCCGCCAGATAACCCTTCAAAAGTTTAAGTACGCTGCTGTCGTCGTCCACAACAAGAATATGCTTCCTTCTGGCAGCCTCAGCCTGTTCTTTCTTTTCCTTTTCCGCCTCTTTGGCAATCTGCGCCAGAAGCTCTTCCGCCACCCGCATAACATCATCTGTTTTCAATACGCTCTGCGCTACTGTCACGGATCGTTTTCCCCGGTCAGCATCCGGCCGCTTCTCCTTCAGCAGCCTGACAATCCCCTCCTCCAGCTTCTGGGACGTAATCGGCTTGCGGAATATGGTCACATCCATAGCCGGTGCCACCCGCTCAAACTGGGTGCATTCATCGGAGTCTCCCACAATCACAATGGGAATCCTCTCTTCCGCAATCTTGCGTTCCACATTGACAAACCGCTTCAGGTCGTCCAGGTTTTCACCATACAGGCAGTAAACAAGCGCATCCGGCCTTATGTACTTTACATGATTAATGATATCGTCATAACGATCCGAGGTGCTGAGACACTCGAAGCTGAAATCCATGTAGGTAAAAAATTCGTTAATGACCATCTTGTTGTTTCCCGTAAGCAAAACCTTATATTTCATATCCCTACCCCCTATATATGGTCGTAACGGCAATATGCCGCTCCTGACCGTTATACAAAACAAGTATACCAAAATCCCCCACTTTTTGCACTGTATTTTTTTGCAGGATTTCTCTCCCGATTTCCCCTTTGAGAAGGCAGCAAAAATATGCTACTATATTGGTATCCGTTATCATTAGTATCCGTTATCGGTTAAACAAAATCAACGATCAGGGAGAGCGCATATGACAAAAGAGATCAAGTGGAATGACCGTTTTAACATCGGCGTAGACAGCATTGACACTGCACACAGAAGACTTTTTTCCATCGTCGGGAAACTGATCTCCTTAAACGAGGACGAGACAAAACAACAGCACGCCTGCCGGGAAGGCATTAAATATTTCAAGAGCTATACAATAAAGCATTTTGAGGATGAGGAAGCCTATATGCGTTCCATCAATTATCCCAATCTGGCCATACATAAAAGCCTGCATGACAGTTTACGGGACAAGACGCTTCCTGCTCTGGAGGAGGAAATGGCGGCGCAGGATTATTCCCGCGAATCCGTACAGCACTTTCTTGGCATCTGCGTGGGATGGCTGAACGGTCATATTATGGTCGAAGACCGGGCCATTACCGGCAAAAATCCGCACAAATGGGTACACCAGCCTGCAGACGACGTGCTGGAAGATCTGGAACGCGCAATCATTCAGGCCCTGGAAAGTCTTTCTCAGGCAGACGCAAAAGTCATAAGCCGACGCTACAGCGGGGAAGAATTTTCTACCGGAAAGACGCTGTGTTTCCGCCTGACCTACCGCTCCCCGGAAAAGAAACCTCTCCGTCTTTATCTGGTTTATGAAGAATCGTTGGTTTTACAGGCTCTCAGTGAAATACTGGAAAAAGAAATCAAAAGAATAGACCAGACAGTGGTCACCGCTATGAAGCTCCTGTCCGAGCAGTTTATCGGCCGTTTAAAAAGTCATTTCCCTCTCGTGGACGGATACACGCTGGAGCGAAACGATATGATGAGCTTTGAACTGTTTGTCCGTTCCTTCGACAGGGAATACCCTCCCTTCAGCCTTTTATTCAGCGCCGAAGGGAAGGGATATTTTGCATTCTGCGCACAGGGCGCTGACATTTAAAATGTGTTTAATCTGTATAGGTATATTTTCGCAAAATCCTGCCGAATACCAGACAGATCAGAACGCCTAGCACGCCCAGAAGAAACATCATCATGGCGGCGCCCGAGCCTTTCCCGGTTCCAAACAGCCCGGTAAGCATTCCCTGTTCGGGCGCCTGCGCCATCATCGGTTCGCAAATCCGGTCCACCATAAAGCCGCCCGCGGACAGTCCCAGCGGAATGGTAAAAAATTGCAGGCTGTTTCTACAGGAATACACTCTCCCCTGCATATCCACTGGAATGGTTGTCCTGACAATCACGTCCAGATTGGCGTTCATCACCGGCACCAACAGCCAGCCAATAATCTGCCCCACACACCACAGCGCCGGGTTCTCCACAAATGCAAGCAAGAAATTCTCCGTACCAAGCGAAAACAGCATGGTAAGATAAATTACCCGGATACGGTTCTTTGGCGCAGGCAGCGCCGTCACAATCAGGCTTCCGGCCAGCATGGCAATGCCCGCACAGGAAGTAACTACGCCAAGCGTCTTCTCTCCGCCTGCTGCCCGCGGTAAAATCAACGCAGGAAGCACCGCATCAAAAGCGGAAGCCACAAAATTAACGCCCGCCAGAAAAAAGATCAGCATCAGCACCAGTTCGTTTTCTCTCAGACAGACAAGTCCGCCCTTCACCGTAGTCAGGAAGGATTCCTTCTTTTCGCCTTCTCCCCTGCCTGCCGCAGGAATTTTCACCCAAAACAACAGCGCCAGAAACGCAATTCCGAAAGTAATCAGATCCACGGCGATCACAATATCCATCCCGCCAAAGGCAAACAGCGCCGTGGCAAACACAGGATTTAAAATTGTCACCAGCGAAGCGGAAAAGGAACGCATCCCGCTTGTCTTCTGATAATACTTTTTCGGCGTAATCACGGTCATGGCCACATCGCCCGCCGGCTGCTGTACCGTATTCATCAGACCGGTAAAAGCATTCAGCAGATACAGATGCACCGGCGAAAGCATATCCGCTTTCAGAAGCGCCAGCACGAAAACAGAACAGCAGGCCGCCAGCGTATCGCAGACTAACATTACCCTTTTCCTGTTCCATCTGTCACTGAGCGCCCCCGCAAAAATACTCATTACCACATAGGGCGCATAGCTGCACACCGCCAGAAGCGCTGTTTGCAGCGCGGATCCCGTCTTCTCATAAAGCCACAGGGTAAGGGCGAAGCCGGTCATGGCGCTCCCAAGCTGTGACAGAGACTGTGTACTCCACAAAATAAGAAACGTTTTTAAATCTTTTATATATTCTTTCATTTTTCCTTTGCTCCTTTTATTTTTAATATAATCAGGATGCAAAGGTTGAGGACAGCGCCTTTTACGGCTCTCCTCCATGCAATGTCCTCATCCCTTGCATGGAGCTTCTGCAATGCACAATATTAATGGCATTTTGCCACCTCCCATCATAAATCCGTGCGGAGAACCCGCCAGGCCTCCACCAGCTTTTCCAGCGAATACCCCGCGTTTGCCGGGCTTGTAGATGGCAGCGTAACCGCTTCCCGTCCGTTCGCCGGATAAATATATTTTTTGTACAGCTGTCCTGCCTTGCCGCCGTTGGTATAAATTTCCCGAATATCCGCGCAGGTCAGAATTTCTGATAAATCGTTGGGCGTCACGTTTCGAATACTCGCGTCCGAAGAGCCTGTGATTTCACAGCCTGCAATCACGTCCCACACCGCTATATGATGAGATAACAGCATTTCCCGTTTCTGTTCAATACTGACCGGCACGGGACAATCCAGCACCTGCGCCATCACGCGCCAAAAACGATTTTGTTTATGGCCATAGAAAAACTGCTGCTCTCTGGATTTTACGGATGGAAAGCTGCCCAGTATCAAGACTCTGGAAAATTCGTCGTAAAGAGGGGGAATCGGGTGATAAAGCATTTTGGGGCTCCTTTTCATTTTTACTGTCGTTTGACATAATCCTCTATCTGTCGAACAAAGTTCTCTATCTGTGAATGGTGTCGATGATTTCCTCCATCGCCGGAAAATCCGTTTTGGCATGGCTTTCCCTGGGAATAATGTTTCCTGATAACGCCAGCATATTCTCCTGGGTGATACGGGAAAACCCTAATGCCTGCGTTTTTCCAGTCTTTCCAGAGAAGCCTGCGCGCTGGACAACATTTTTTCATGCATCACAGCCATGAGAACCAATATTGCCAGCAAAAATACCGGGTACAGAAATGCGCCGATATGGTTTGCCAGAAAACCGAACACCGGCGGCATAAGACAGGTTCCCATGTAAGCGGATGCCATCTGCACCCCGATCACCGCCTGCGATTTATCCGCTCCGAAATGGGCCGGCGTGGCATGTATGACCGACGGGTAAATGGGGGCGCAGCCAAGACCCGTAATGACCAGCCCGCACAGAGCGGTTCTTTCACCGAAAGGCAGCAGCAGGAGCACAGCGCCGCACAGGATCAGCCCCTGCCCAAGCCTGATCATCTGCGTATCGTTTAACTTCATCGTCAGAAACCCGCCCGCGGCTCTCCCCGCCGTAATTCCGATATAAAACAGACCGGCAAACCCGGCCGCCGTTTCCGCTGAAAGTCCGCGCTGCAGTACAAGGTAGCTGCTCGCCCACAGTCCTGCCGTCTGCTCCAACGCACAGTAACAAAAAAATGTCACCATGATTTCCTTCGCTCCCGGTATGCTGAAAATCTGCCGTAAGGAAAGAGGTTTTGCATTTGCTTCCCCGGAATGATCCGTACCTTCCGCCGTCCGTTTTTTCCACAGCGGCAGACTGAAAAGCAGGATAGCCGTCAGCACGATCTGGAGAATCGCAATATAAAGGTAGCCCATGTTCCATCCCTGCCCGCCTGTAAGCGCATATCCCATAATATACGGGCCAAGGGATGCTCCGACGCCCCACATGCAATGGAGCCAGCTCATATGTCTGCTGGCATAGTAAAGCGCCACATAATTATTCAGAGACGCGTCCACACTCCCGGCCCCCAATCCGTAAGGAACCGCCCACAGGCATAACGCGGCATAGCTATGGCTGATGGAGAATCCAAACAGCGCCGCCGCTGTCATAAGCACGCTGAGAGCCGTCACTTTACCTGTACCGAATTTTTTCGTCAATCGGTCGCTCTGTAAGCTGGAAACAATCGTGCCGGCCGCGATAATCATGGAAATGCCGCCCGCATAGGAGACCTGTACGGAAAATTCCCGATACATAACCGGCCACGCAGAGCCAAGCAGAGAATCCGGCAGACCCAGACTGATAAAAGCCAGGTAAATAACCACCAACAGTAATTGAAACATGGTAGCGCCCTCCTGTTTTTCCTCATATTAAAAGAATACCATCAACAGTCCCTTGATACAATTCATTTTCAGACATATAATATAACAAAACCGCCAAACAAAACTGGTTTTAAAAATCATTTACTACCAGGGAGATTCACCAAATGGGATTACAGAAATGTGGACTGAATTTGAACAATGTATCGAAGGAGCTGCAGCCTCATGGCAGTCTTGCATTCCCCTGCGCCGGGTACGCATCCCGCCACACAGACCTGCCGGAAGACATTATTCCCTGGCACTGGCATGAGGAGCTGGAAATCATATATATAGAGAGCGGACAGATCCGGGTTAAAATACCCCAAAGATCCTTTTTGCTAAAAAGGGTGACTGCCTTGCCATCAATGCCAATATCGTCCATTATGCCGCAGCCGCCCCGGAGGGTTCTCTTCATTCCCTTGTTTTCAGCCCGGCTCTTATCAGTGGAAACAAGGATTCTGTCTTTGCCCAAAAATACATGTCTCCCCTTACAACCTGTCACGCATCTGTCTTTTCCTGTATCAGGCGTTTGCACCGCAGATGGATTTGAAGCAGGCAGCGCCCAATCAGGACAACCTCCGCATCAGCAAAATCCTCGCCTATATCCATAAAAATTTTGCCGATCCCATTTCCGTGTCTGATATCGCCAGAGAAGCCGGTATCAGTGAAAGAGAATGTCTGCGCTGCTTTCAAAAAACAATCCAGCTCCCGCCCATCCAGTATTTACTGAAATACCGGGTAATGCGGGGAGCTGAACTGTTATTGGCAAACCCGGCAGCCAGCATTTCAGAGATCGGGACACTCTGCGGCTTTGACAGCCAAAGCCATTTCGCCAAAATGTTTAAGCGCTTTTACAACTGTACGCCGCGGGAATACCGAAAGCGCAATCTCTAAAATTTCTTCATGAAGCCGCCCTTGCTGCGAATGCTCAGAAGCTCTCTCACGCGCTTTACCGCAACACGGTACACCGCATAAATCACTGCGCCAATCACCACGATAATACACAGACACACACCTATGGCTGCCCACTCCGTCTTTACCATCCTGCCATCGTTGGAGTACAGAATCATGGAAAACAGCAGAAACATGGCGGATGTACCAACAAGCGAAGGCGCCCTGAAGACGTTACTGCACTGACTGCGCACTTCCCTGTCCAAAAAGGCGGGCGAGGCCCCCAGCTTTTTCAGATCGTCAAAAATATAACGATTGTTCAGCGCAATACTCTGGCAGCGGGTGTAGCACACCACCAACGCCGTAATCATGCACACGATAAAGATAAATAGAAACATCATAAACATAACCGACATGCTCCGCAGATAATCATTTTGGTCCAGAATCCGAAAGCTCGGACGGTAAAGCCAAAAGGTTCTGAACATAAAGGAGTCCGCCATGTCATAGCTGACCACCGCCATATCGTCTGTTTCCACCCAATACGCTTTTCCCGCTTCGTTCTCCCGGATCTTCTGTACCCGGTCATAATAGGAAACCCGCTCGCAGGATTCATCAAAGGATGTCACAAAGAGATGATAAAAGGCATTGGCAAAGGGATAGGAATCCTTTCCTTCCACATTAAACGCTACAAAGCAGCCCCTCCACTCATCTGTCAGCCCTCGGGACATTTCGGCGTAATCCGCATTGTCAACAACACAGCATGTAATATCCGTTTCCACAAGAAGATCATAGTGCAGATATCCCGCAAACTCCGTGGCAAACTGTCTTCGGGTGACCATATTGGTAAATTCCCTGGCCGATTCATTGACAGACAACGACGTCTCTTCCTGATTCGTAAGATTTAAGTAAGTTCCAGGCTTCACGTCAGCCTCCTGCCCGGTAAGCATCCTGTAGGCGTCCTCGGAAAGCACCTTCGCTTCACCCAGCATCGGTACATATTCAATATGATAATGCCGACCGTCCTCCTCTTCAACCTGCGTCATTGCGCCTATTCCCAGAGTAATGTAATCGCACTCGCTCCAGTCCCCAAACCTTAGCCCATATTCCCTGCCAAGAGCTTCCACTTCCTCCCTGCCCGGCACATTCTGATCCGCCTGATATTTATAAAAATAGTCAAATGGCACCGACGCATAACGAACCATAGCCGAAACGCCATTGGTGGGCAGATAAAAAACAGCAAAGCATCCGCCTGCGATCAGCAGCGTAACCACCAACATGTTATTGACCGTCTGTTTCCCCTGAAACTTCATCATGCTTCTGGAAATGATATTTTTATAAGGTTTATTCTTATGGCTCTTCCAGCCGTGCACTACCGTGTGCAGCATGATCATGTAAAGTCCCGCAAACACAGGCGCATAAAACACGCCCACCCATTCCGGCGGATAGGAGGAAAACCACTTGTCCCATGCCATCGGCGCCTCAAATCCCATCACCGCGCCTGTAAGCAGTACCAGAAATCCCACCGGCCCGCACCATCTGCCCAGCTCCTTCACCGGCTCGTTGATATGCTCCTCACGGATCACTTCCATAATATTTGTTTTCTTTAAATACCGCCATGCCGTCAGACAGGCGAATCCCACCACCAGAAACAAGAACAGCAGAGAAATAAACAGACACCTGAAATCAAAGGTAAGAGCCATTTCCGAGCTATCCACCAGAAGCAATCGAAAAGCCTGCCAGATCATCCACACAAAGGGAAATCCTGCCGCCGTCCCGGCAATGGCTGACGCACCGCTTAAAGCGATCACTTCCCGAAACAATCCCGGCGCGAGCCGCTTTCTGGATGCTCCCAAAGCCATCAGAATACCGAGCTGTCCAGACTTATGCCGAAAAAACAGTCCCAGCGCATATATGGTAAAGACCACGCATCCCACAAGCGTCATCACAAAGATCATATACATTTGTTTCGCGCTGTCGCCTCCCTCCGGAAATACTTTCTGCACCGTTGGAGATAGCATCAGCGCAGAATACGCCGAAATAATCATAAGCGCCATAAAATTACAGAACAGATAAAGCCGCGCCTGCTTTCTGTCCGCCTTTTGCAGCTTTCGTTCCATCTGTCTCATATTGATTGCCAAACCCATGTTGTGCCCTCCTGTTTATCCTGCCACATCTACAGAGAATGCCTGCTTTCAGGCATTCTTTTACGCTGCGCTCATTTCCCTGATTGCATTCAGTAACTGGTCCTGGAACACGCTGCGGTCTTCCCACTTTTCCAGCTGACGGTATATGGCGCCGTCCTTTAAGAGAATCACCCTGTCGCAGAAGGAAGCCGCAAAGCTGTCGTGCGTCACCATAAAGATGGTGGCGTTCATTTTCTCCTTCGCATGAATAAAGGTCTCAATAACCGCCCGGCTGGACTTGGAATCCAGATTGCCGGTCGGCTCGTCGGCCAGAATAATCAGCGGATTGTTAATCAGACTTCTTGCTACCGCCGCGCGCTGTTTCTCACCGCCGGAAATTTCCGCCGGATATTTATTCAGGATATGGCTGATTCCAAACATGTCCGCCAATTGATCCGCCAGTTTCTCCGCATCCTGCCCCACCTCTCCCTGCACAATACGGGGCACCAGAATATTCTCCCGTATCGTCAGACCGTCCAGAAGCATGAAATCCTGAAAAACAAAACCAATCTTCGTATTTCTGACTGCTGCCAGCGCATTCTCGTTCATACCCGATAATTCCATGCCGCCAAGCTTAATATTGCCCCTGTCAAAAGGAATATAACAGGAAATACAGTTTAACAGCGTAGTTTTTCCGGAGCCGGAGGGTCCCATAACCGCCACGAACTCTCCCTGCGCCACATGGAAATCAACGCCCTTTAGCACCTGATATTTGTTTTTGCCGGACTCGTAAGCCTTGTGCAGCTCCTTTACATATAACATACCGTTTCCTCCTTTTACTGCCGGGATGAAATCATACCTTTTTCCCGTTGCATCGCTTTCTGCGTTTACGTTATTTGCAGTTTTATGTTTTAACTGCCTTGCTATGACCATAGCACAAACACGCCGCCCACAAAAATGAGCTGTCATTTCTGACAGTCCCTCTGTAAAGTTTGGCCTGCGTTTGCAGGGAATGTAAAGTTTGGCCGGTTTGGATGTAAAGTTTGGCAGGCCGGTTCAGGGCTTCGCCTTATCACTTAACAAAAAAGTATGCTATAATAACCGCAGAGAAAACGGAAGCCGCAATCTTAAAACAGCAGTAAAAAGGAATCTCGCCATGTTACGAATCGCAATCTGTGATGATGACAGAAACGCAAGGGACGCCCTGCGCATCCAACTGGAGAAAATACTGATCGAAGATAACGAGGAGATCGTCTATGAATTTTCCTCGGGCACAAATGCCGCCTCATGGCTTGCAAACCATCCGAGCGAAATCGACCTGCTTTTTCTGGACATGGAAATGAAAGGCTTAAACGGCACTGAAACCGCAGAAAGGATCAGAACCTTTGACGAGCAGCTGGTGATTGTCTTTGTCACGGGTTATTCCGATTATGTCTTTGACGGCTACCGGGTGGGCGCGCTGGATTACCTGATGAAGCCGGTTTCGGAAGCCAGGCTGCGCCAGCTCATTGAGCGGGTGCGCACTAAAATCGCTTCGGAAAAGTCCCGCACCTTTACCCTGAAAAACATGGACGGCACATGGCGTTTCCGACTTATGGACATACTCTGGTTTTATTCCGACAGGCGGAAGGTTATATTAGTCACGGCAAAAGGGGAATATCCTTTTTATGCCAGACTGGATGAAATCGAAAAGCAGCTTTGTGCCGATTTCGTACGGATTCACCAACGCTATCTGATCAATCCGGCCAGAGCGGACTTCCTTGGCAGCGAATCCGTCACCATCTGCGGCCGGAACCTGCCGTGCAGCAGAAAATATCGAGAAACCGCTCTGCGAAAAATCGCCAGATCCATGATGGGAGGAAGCTTAACGTGATAGCTTTAATCAAAATCCTACATATTGCCGTCCTCTTACTTTCCGGGTGGCTTGTCATGCATGCCATGTCATATCTGATTCCCGTATCCGTCAAAAAGCTCCCACGTTTATTCCTGTTTTTTGGCTGCCTGCTTCTCTGCTCCATGACTATCTTTATCGGAGATCCTTTCAATATTCTGGCAACCACCCCGGTTTTTCTTATTATTGTCGCGTTTACATGCAATGGCGCCCTCTGGCAGCGAATTACCATCGGGCTGATGTTTTCCAGCACGATCCTTTCCTTCAACGCCCTGCGGGACAACTATATCCATGATCTTCTGTTTTCAAAGACATGGACGCAGTATGGACATGGCTATCTTATTTCCTGTACCTTTATCCTTCCCTTTTCACTTATCCTGTACCTCTGCACCAGAAAATTTGCGCCCGATAAGGATTATACCCTTTCAGACAGCATGTGGCATCTGCTGTTTCTTCTTACAATCATTCCTCTTGGCATTGTCCTGAGCATCGTCACCCTGTTTCGACCGTCCGGCTTTTACTTTGATATTTTTCTCCACAGGGAATATGCCTTTTTACTTCTGATCGCTCTGCTGGCTTTTATCAGCCTGTTCTGGTGCGTCACTGTTTTGGCCAGACAACGGAAGCTGGAACAGCAGAATACGTTCGCTGAAATTAACCGCAGGTATTATGAATCCATGGAACAACAGCACTTTGAAATCCGGCGGTTGAAGCACGATCTGGCCAACCACATTCAGGTATTATCCGCCCTGCCGGAAGAGAAGCGGGCGCCCTACGCCAAAGAGCTGTCCGGCAATGCCGCTCTCTCCCAATCCTTTACCTGCTGCGGAGACCCCACTGTCAACGCCGTGCTGACCGTCAAAAAAGGCGTTATGGAACGGTGCAGTATCCGTCTGAATGCAGAAATAGATATTCCTTCGCCCCTGCCCTACGACAGGACGGACATCTGCGCTCTGTATGCCAACGCGCTGGACAATGCCATGGAAGCGTGCATGAAGCTGGACGAAATATATCGGGAAATTTTCCTGAAAAGTAAGGCGGGAAAAGGACTGTTCTGTCTGGAAATCAGCAATCCGGCCCCTGTCCTGGAAAATGGGACACCCGCATCCAAGCCGAAAAAAGGAGCCGCCTCCGTATCTGGAAAGATATCGGAACACGGCCCGCTTCTGCCCACTTCCAAGCCGGACAAGACAAATCACGGCTTTGGCCTGCAAAGTATGCAGGAAATTGTAAAGAGATTTCATGGCAATCTGGAGATCAAAATTGAAAACGGAATCTTTGATTTATTTTTATATCTTCCGCTGCCGGAATATCCTGTGAGAAATCAATCCTGATCCACTGCTTCGCCTGATTCCCGCATAAATTGTCCCGGATATATTATGCCACACGGAAAAAACCGCTCCCGGCAGCGTCGCCAGCGGATTGACTGCAAAATTTGCCGTAGCAAGGGAAATTGCCAGCCCGCTGTTCTGCATACCCACTTCGATACCGATAGCCGTGACCTTTTTCTCTTCCAGCTTAAAAAGCTTTGCCACTCCTGTCCCCAGACACAGTCCCACCACGTTGTGTATCGCCACCACCACCATCACCAGAGCACCGCAGGAAACAATCTTCTCCGCATTGCTTCCCACAATCCCGGAAATAATCATCACAATGGCAATTACGGATATCATTGGAAGAAGCTCCCTGACCGCATCAATCTGCTTCGGGAATATCCGATAAATCAAAATGCCAAGGAGCACCGGTACAAGCACGACCCTGACCACGGACATCATCATCGTAAGAAGCGACACCTCTACCCAGGAACCTGCCAGCAGATAGACAAGCACCGGCGTACAGACGGGCGCCAGTATGGTGGACACAATCGTCATGCCCACAGACAGGGGCACATCGCCGCCTGCCACATAAGTAATCACATTACTGGCCGTACCGCCCGGGCAGCATCCCACCAGAATCACCCCAAGAGCCAGATCGGCAGGCAGCCCGAAAGCCTTTGCCAGCACGTATGCCGTAAGCGGCATCACCGTATACTGCAGCACAAATCCGATACACAGCTCCCTGGGCCTTGTGAAAACAACCCTGAAATCCTGTGTTTTAATTGTCAGCCCCATGCCAAACATGGCCGCTCCCAAAAACAGCGTGGTATAATTTGTCGCCCAGGAAAACCCCCGTGGATACAAGAAGGCAATCACCGAGAAAATAATAATGAATATTGCAATATTGGACGACATAAAGTTACATATTTTTTTAATCTGATTCATTTCCCTCCCCCTTTTCCGCTGCTCCAAGCCTGCCGTGCTTTTCATATTCGGCAACGGAGGTTATCTGATTTTTCTCATCCACAAAAACTACCTTTGGCGGATTATCCGCCGCTTCCTCCGGCTGCATCTGCGCATAACACATGATAATAACCTTATCCCCGGCGGAAACCATGCGGGCCGCCGCTCCGTTTAAGCAGATAATGCCGCTCCCCGCCTCACCCGCGATCACGTAAGTCTCAAATCTTGCGCCGTTATCCACGTCTGCAATCTGCACCTTTTCATACTCATAAATCCCGGCCGCTTCCATCAAACGTTCGTCAATGGTGATGCTGCCTACATAATTTAACTCCGCCTGCGTCACGACAGCCCGGTGAATTTTACATTTTAACATATTAAGAAGCATCGTTTCCCTCATTTCTGCGTCATTTACAATTCCACAATAAAATTGTCGATTAACCTTGTTTTCCCTATATAAACCGCCATCGCCGTGAGCACTCTGCCCTCTGCTCTGGTAACCGGCTCTATGGTATCCGCATCCACCATCTCCACATAGTCTGTTTTCGCAAGCGGCTCCGCCTCGATGATTTCCCGCATTGCCTTTAAAATGGTGCCGGCGTCCCTCTCCCCGTTTTTCATCATCTCTTCGCCACAGAAAACCGCTCTGGAAAGAACAAGCGCCGCCTTTCTCTGGGCCTCATTCAAATAGGTATTTCTGGAGCTTCTGGCAAGGCCGTCTGCCTCCCGTATGATGGGACATCCAACAATCTCAACATCCATATTCAGATCCCGTACCATCCTGCGGATCACCGCCATCTGCTGGGCGTCTTTCTGCCCGAAATAAGCCCGGTCCGGGGACACAATATTAAACAGCTTGCAGACCACCGTGCAGACACCACGAAAATGCGTCGGTCTGGTTTTCCCGCACAGGCCCTCGCTGACCTTCTGCATTTCCACATAGGTAGAAAAGTCCGGCGCATACATTTCCTCCGGCTCCGGGTGGAAAATCAGGGCCGCTCCCGCCTCTTCGCAGAGTTTTTTATCCGCCTCAATATCTCTCGGATAGGTAGCCAGATCCTCATTGGGCCCAAACTGTATGGGATTGACAAAGTCGCTGACCACCACCCGGTCATTTTCGGCCGCCGCCCTGACAATCAGGCTTTTATGGCCGTCGTGGAGATATCCCATGGTCGGCACCAGCCCCACTGTCAGGCCCTGCCGCCTCCACTCCTTTACCTGTTTCCTTACTTCATTTACTTTTCCTGTGATTTCCATAATCTCCTCTCTTTCTGCCTCCGCTGCACGCCTCCACAACACGCATAAGCAGATTCGAAATGCTTCGCATTTCTCATTCGCGTTGCTCGTCATAAGCCTTCCGTAACATTCACTCATGCAAGCATGGTTCATGTTCCGTAAGTCTTCTGACTCTGCTTATGCGCGCAAAAAGTCCGGACAGAAGCTGTCCGGACATACATACAAAGACCCTTATATCTAAATGTGCCGCCCATCGGTACAGCCATTTTCCATAAGAATTTCCCATACGCCCACAAAGGGGCCATTAAATTTCCAAAAGTATGTGTATGCGCTGGTACAGCTCCTTAAGATACCGTCCGCCTAAATAATAGCATACACCCCTTTAAAGCGCAATCTGTATTACTGGTTTTTTTCACGTGCATAACCTAAAGCCTTCATTCACTCCGCCGAAAACAGCGGCGTAGACAAATATCTGTCTCCGGAATCCGGCAGAAGCGCAACAATGGTCTTACCCTTATTCTCCGGCCGTTTTGCAAGCTCAGTGGCCGCGTACAGCGCCGCGCCGGAGGAAATGCCCACAAGCACGCCTTCCTGTACGGCAATCGCCCTGCCCGCCGTAAAAGCGTCCTCGTTAGAGACTTTGATGATCTCATCATAAACATTCGTATCCAGCACCTCCGGCACAAAGCCTGCGCCGATTCCCTGAATCTTGTGAGCCCCGGACGCGCCTCCCGAAAGCACCGGGCTGCTCTCAGGCTCTACCGCCACGACTCTGACCGCCGGATTTTTCTCTTTCAGATAACCGCCCACGCCGGTAATTGTGCCGCCGGTGCCTACGCCGGCCACAAAGATATCCACCTTCCCGTCCGTGTCCTCCCAAATTTCAGGCCCCGTCGTGGCCCTGTGTATCGCCGGATTGGCCGGATTTTCAAACTGTCCCAGAATGATTGCCCCGGGCGTTGAAGCCTGTAATTCCTCCGCTTTTTCAATAGCGCCCTTCATGCCTTTTGCGCCATCCGTCAGCACCAGCTGAGCGCCATAGGCCTGCAGGAGCTTACGCCGCTCCACGCTCATTGTCTCCGGCAGCGTCAGAACCGCTTTATAACCCTTAGCCGCCGCCACTGCCGCCAGTCCGATTCCCGTGTTGCCGCTGGTAGGCTCGATGATGGTGCCGCCAGGTTTGAGTTTTCCCTCTTTCTCCGCTGCCTCAATCATATGAAGCGCGATACGGTCCTTCACCGAGCCGGCCGGATTCAGATACTCCAGTTTTACCAAAACCGTCGCATCGGTAATATTGTTTTTCTTCTCGTAATTAACTGCCTCCATCAGAGGCGTGCGGCCTATCAGCTCCGCCGCGCTTTTTTTAATATTCGACATTTATCATTCCTCCCCGTTTTGTCCCGCTTGATCCGGCGGGAAATTTTGATCCGCCTATTTCATAGTTACTCAATAGGTTAAGTATGGTATTAGGATATACCAATCCCTTCTCTCTGTCAACCCCAAATTACAAATGAATCCTCTCAAACACTGCTCTCACGTGCACGCCGTCTTCCGGCACCGTAACTTCGATCGTCTCCTCCTCCGAGACGCCGTTTGCAAACGCGCCGCTCTCCCATCTGACAAACCGACATCCTTCTGCGGGCGCCGCGCTCAGTGTAACAGGATAGTCCGTAAAATAGTCTCCGCTCCACTGCCCGTCCTGCCCGAGCTTTGGCGTAACCGTATTTACGGTAACGTTGCCCGCCTCTGTCTCATTCACCGCAACGGTAACGCGGGCAGGCGCGCCGTTCAGCTGAAGGTGCTCCCGCAGCTGCTCCACCGCATAGGGTTTCCGGCACTCCAAAAACTTCCGTATATCCGCCACCTGATTTTCGAAAAGCGCCGAATCTTCGGTACCGTAAAATCTTTGCAAATGATGCCGCATCGGTTCCCTCATGACCGCATCATAGCTTTCCAGAAAAGGGCCGTATGTTTCTTCCGAAAAAGACGTATTGACCAGATCCATAAACGTGACGGCAAACTGCCGTTTAAACGCATCATTGCGGCACAGGTTGGAAAACATGGCGCTCTCGCGTAAAAGGTGGTCCATGGCATCATAGTCAGTCAGGTCGGAAGACAGGGTAAATCCATTGGTGTCAAACAGCATCCATCGCCATCTGCCGTCTTCATACAGGCCTTCGCCAGCCACGCGCGTTCTCCAGAGCGCTTCGTTTGTAACGGGCCAGTCAACATGATGGCTGATATAGGTCTGTACCGCACAATAATCAAAATTCCCCGTTTTTTATCATTACCGCATTATCTTTTCCCACGTCCTAATAATGCGCCAGATAGGCCGGATCATATTTTTCCGTAATCCAGTATACGCCCCAGTATTCGCCATTCAAAAACATGGCATAGGGCTTAAAACGCATGGTGGAGAACGCTCTGTCCTTTGCCAGCCAGGAAACGAGAACATCCCGCATTTTGGAAAAGCGGTCGTTGCCCCCGGAATCCAGAATGACCGCCTCGGCAAAATAGGACGTATCAAACAGGTCGGCGCCAAAGAGACCGTTGCCTCCGTACTGCTCTCTCGCATACAGATTGAAGCTTTTGGGTACATTCCGCGGCTCGCGTCGCCGTGAATGCGCAGTCCGCACCACCGTACATTTGTCCACAGGATGAGCCGGCGGCACATAGGGAAGCGCACCGTCGCCCGTTCCGTACAGAAAGGCCACGGACGTATCCGTCCGCATGGCATGCACATTTTCCTGCGGCGTTACATCCTCAATAAAAATCGGCTCTGTATAAAGATACGCGTTTTCATCCGGATCCGATCCGTCAAGCGTATAATAGCTTTCCGTTCCCGGAGGCGCATAAAGCTCCAATAAAAGGAGCTGTTGCCTGTCCGCAACAGCTCCCTTCTGAACTCGTTTATTAATTTCCGATTATGTCAAGCGCGTGCATGTAGGCATCCGAGCCGCGCACACAGGTCACAGTCACTTTTCTGCCCTTAACCAGCACCTTGCATCCCGTAACGCTTCTTACCGCATCCAGCTTCAATTCCATCTCGCCGTACTGGGTATTCAGAAACATGATGTTTTCCGTGGACTTGCTGTCAACCGTTCCCGTCACCGTAGACGGATTGGACGTATCCACATTCACCGGGATCACACTCTCCTTCGCCGCCACAATGGTGGCCGCGTGCATTACCGCGTCGGATCCCCGGTAGACCGCTACCGACAGCTTCCTGTCCGGCATCAGGAATATACCGGCTCTGGAATCCGTATTCGCATCCAGCGCAATCTCCATCTCGCCATACTGGGTATTCAGAAACAGGCGCTCAGAGGTGGTTTTCTTATTCACCGTACCCGTAACCGTACTGGTATCCACCCCTACCGAACCAGCCGGCGCCGGCGTCAGGGACGAGGACGGCGTGGTTGAAGCGGTATTGCCAAGACTGGTACCCAATGCATCCGTAATCGCCGTGGCGTGCATATAGGCGTCCGAACCGCGCACACAGGTAATCTGATAGGTTCTGTCCGCCACCAGCACCGTGCATCCGTTCATATCCGTGGCCGCGTCCAGTTTGATCTCCATATCTCCCTGCGCCGTCTCCACATACAAAACACCGTCTTTCGACTTCTCGGTAATGGTGCCTGTGACAGTGGAAGACTTGGACGTATCCAGTGAAACCGTATCAGAATGCAGGCCGCTGACAATCTTCACCGCATGCAGATACCCATCAGACCCATGGGAAACCGAAACGCTGATCTGATTGCCCGGAAGCAGTACCTTACAGTCGCTCACATCCGTGCCGCCGTCCAGCTTGATCTCCATGTTTCCCTCTTTCGTATCAAGCTTCAAAATCTCCGTGTTCGTTCCTTTCATCACATTGCCCTGTACCGTCGCGATCACTTCCGCCGCCCGCGCGTTCATCTGCTTTGCCGGACTCATGAACACCGCAAGGGTCAGACAGCACAACGCTGAAATCTTCCTTATCATTTGCTTTCTCATAATACCACCTCCGCCAATATCACAAGACAGACCTGATTATTCTGTCAAATTATGTAAATACCATTATGTAAACTCATGATACAGCAATTATTATGAAAACGCAATACAAAATCATAAAATTAAGGATTACATAATTTTTATCCCTACCTGACAGCCGCAGTTTTACTCGCGGCAGTCATATACTGCAAAATAGGAAGTCTCCGCCCACGGCCCGCAAATGCAGTCCATCTGTCCCCTGTAAACGCTGTCCGCATCAAGAATCAGAAACCCTGACACTTCTGTCATTTCTCCGTCCTGTTTTGTTATTACAGGCCTTCCATCAGAACCTGTAATCTCCTTCACCGCTTCCTGTGGCACCACAACGATTTCTCTGCCCGGCATCTGAAACTGTATCACATCTATATAGGTAATTCCGCCGCCGTACAAATACATAATCGGTCTGTCCGCATCCTCCTGCCCAAGCTGTCCGGCCATCCGCACTTCCTCCCCGATCAGCTCGTTGAAACGCCAGGTATACTTATGATGCAGACCTGTTCCCAGCAAAATCTCCGCACATACCACAAGGGCCATGGCGGAAACGGCAGCCCGCTTCTTTCTGCCCGCCCATATAATGAAAAAAAACAGCAGTGTCATCAGATTACTGAGCAAAAATACAGCGGCCATATCGGGAATCGGGTCAAAATACAGATCATCCACCAGATAGGCGATACCGGCCATAAAGTATCCCTGCACTTCATTGCCTCCATACAGCTTTTCCCCATAAAGCACAACCGGCAGCATGGCCGACTGTAAGCCGATCACCCCGGCCGCCTGTCTGCCAAAGCTGCGGCACTGATACATCGCCATTACGCCGATTCCCATAAATATCGGCACAAGATAATCATTATACCTTCCGTATACCACCTCGTCCGCACGGCGCGGATTATTCATGTAAACCGCCGTAATCAGAAATTGTGCCGCAAAGGACAAAAGCAGGAACAGACTCAGCCACTCCTGTGCGGATATGCATTTCCCTTTCCTGACCTTTCCCGCCAGTGCGACGCACTTTTGCCAAAGTCCGGCAAGCGCAAAGTAAATCGTTCCAAAGGAGGACGCCCCCAGATAGAAAAGCTTTCCCACACAGCCGCAGAAAAACCGCCGTATTCCTTCCCCTGTGCAGATCGCCGCCACTCTGGCAAACTGCCCGGTAATATCGTTTACGGCAAGCATTTCCCCATCTGTTTCCCCGTACACAGACCGTAATACCAGAAAGCGAAGCGCCGCGCCGAGAACTGCGCCGGCCGCCAGCACAAAAAAACCGACCAGCATTCTTTTGCGGTACGCCGGCTCCTTCCACAGCCAGAGAAACAACACAAAAACCAGCGCCGCCGCAATCCCGATGGTCCGCATGTGCACAAGACAGATGTAAAGCAGACTGCAAACCAGAAGAAGCATCGTAAAAAGTCCCGCTCCCGAAACCGTGCATGCCGTCAGATACGCGACGGCAATATATAGAAAGAATAAAAGCCCTTCCGCCAGCGTGGTCTGCCCATAAAAATTCCACACAGGATAAAACAGCGCAATTCCCACAGCGCAGGTTCGGGAAAACGCAGACTCTTCCGGAAACAGCCTGCACAAAATCCCGTAGATCATGGGCATAGCAAGCCCCTGTAAAAGCATGTTGATCGCTACCGCCGCCCGATATGCCGTCACCCCGTCGCCGCATGCTTTTAAAACCGGCATAAGCACCATGCTGTAGCCGAAAGAATAATAGGAGTTTAACGCCGTGAGACTGCTCCAGTCATAACCGATCCAGTTCGCCGCGCTGGCCCAGTAGCCAAACTCGTCCGGATAGTAAATCATTCCGAAAATTTTATGAATACCATATTGAAAAATGCCAAAGATAAGGAACAGAAACAGAAAAAAAAGCGGAAAAGGCCGGAAAAAGACCTTTCTTTTTCCAACCTCTTCCATAACCACACTTAATATTTGATCAGTGCATAGACTGCCTGACCCGCTGTTGTATCAAAAGTAACCGTGTTGGGATCGGTGTCCACATCTGTCAGAACAGAAACCACGCCGCCCGGCCGCACTGCAACAACCGCAAATGTCTTGTCACTTTGCGCAAAGCTCTTCGGGATGCCGACCTTGAGACTGATGGGCGCGCCGTCCGCCGGAAGCAGGCTGAATTTGCCGGATGCCATCTTGCCGATTTCCACGTTGATCGCCGGACCTGCAACAGCACCCATGGATGCAGCTGCATTTTCAATACATGCCTGCGCAAGGTAGCTCTTCTTACCATCCATGTTATAGATTCTTGCATAAGGCTTCTCGCCATTTGCAAGCCCATAACTGTCGGAAATGGTGGAAAGCCCTGTGGTAATTGCAGTGCCGTTTACGTTGGATGCAAGATAAACGCCTGCCAGAGACGACTTAACGCCAGCCACTGAGCTTGTCGCCGGAACGGATGCCACAGAAGAAGACGCACCGCCGGAAACGCTGCCCTGTCCACTCTGCGCGCTGCTGTTGGAGTCGATAATCTCCTCCACCTTGGACTTTGAACTTCCGCTGTCGCCTCCGCCAACCGCCTTCGTGCCAGCGCCTGATCCGGCCGCCAGCACACCCGTAGCGGGCGCCACCAAAAGAGCCGCCGTCAATGTGCACAGCAACACTTTTTTCGCAATGTTTGCTTTCATCGTTTTTCCTCCTCGTTTGATTTATTTGCGACGTGACTGAACCGCCACGATATCGCCGTATGGTAGCTGGATAGCATTTCCCACTCCATTAGCTATTATAGCTATCATTTAGATTATGATACTCTATTATCAATATAATTTCAAGTGCTATTTTCACTAAAATTTTACTTGTAAACCGCTATTTATTAATTACACCGTAGAAAGGGTCCGATCATATGGAGACTCCCATTGTCAATAAACTGCCGCAATATCTCAAGGAGCTGCGAAAATCCCACGGTTATCAGCAGGAATTTGTCGCTTCCCACCTGAACATTACAAGACAGACCTACTCCCACTACGAAACGGGACGCATTACGCCGCCCGTCAATTCTCTTTATAACCTGGCCGCGCTGTACGGCATTCCTGTTGAAAATTTCATGGAATTTCTTGTCACCTACAACATCAACTCCGACTTTGCAAAAAAGCCGATCTCTCCGCTTTTACAGGAACCGGCCTCTGATCTGAGCAGATTTATGTCCTATATCGAACAGCCGGAGCACAGCAGAAAATTTAAGGCCCTCAATCACAACGAAAAACTGCTTCTTTATTATTATCAGCAGTTGGATCAGCGCGACAGAGAAGATGTGCTGACCTTTCTCAAAGTAAAATACGAAAACAGAAAACTGGAAGAACAGGAAGAGCGGACATAAAAAGTTATGTCCGCTCTCTGATATCCGCCACCAGAATTTTTTCCATATCTATCCCCCACAAATGCCCAAGCGCAAACAGATGGTCAATTGTGGGAAGCGTTTTCGCATGAAACCAGTCGTACACCGACTGCACCGATTCCAGCCCGAGATATTCCTGTATCTCTCTCACCGACGTATTCCTTTCCTTGCTTAAGCTTTTGATGCGCTCGCCCGTTTTCTTCATATCAATCACAAAGTATTTCATGAACCGCGTCTCCTCCTCTTTTTACGGAAATCCCCGCGCAGTTTCCTCAAAATTAAGGTATCCCCTTAATTACAAATTCCGCCAATTCATGCATAATAAAATTATGAATGCTTACCTGTTATTTCAATTACTCAAAGAACTGGAACTTGGCGGATATACCGAAATCCCTGTAAAGCTGACTTTGGATGAACAGCTGCTGCTCTACTGCTATAAACGGCTGGATGAGCGCGATCGTCTGGATATCCTTGGTTTTCTGTCTGAAAAAATATCACATTAGACTGTTCATACTATCTTTTTTTTGTTATTATGCTATTATTAATATATATTCAGAAAGAAAGTATACTAATGATAGCACTCGTAAAAGACAAAAACGTATTATTCATTACAACAAAAAGACTGGACTATATCAGAAACACACAGGAAATCCGCCTGTTAAAGCAATACGCCGCCTCCTGCCGCGTCATCGGTTCCAACGAAAAAACCTATTTTTTCCGTCTGTGTCATGTATATCTGCGGCTGTTTTTTACCCTTACCAGATCCTACGACACCATTTTTATCGGATTTGCGCCGCAGCTCATCCTGCCCTTTTTCGCCTGGAAGTTCCACGGCGCCTGCCGGATCATCGACTTTTTTATTTCCCTGTATGATACTTTCTGCTTTGACAGACGGGTTTTCTCCCCCAAAAGTCCCTGCGGACGCTTTCTGCACCTGTTAGACGCCTATACGCTCAAACATGCGGATGCCTTTCTCTGCGACACCCGCTGTCACGGCGACTACTTTCTGAAGGAATTTCACGCAGACCAAAAAAAGCTGCATCTGCTCTATCTTTGCGCCGATTCCTCCATCTTTTATCCCATGCAGGCCGTCAGACCCGCCTGCGCCGTCGGAAAAAAAGTCGTCCTGTTCTTCGGAAGCATGCTCCCCCTGCAGGGTTACGAGCGGGTTCTGGACGCCTTCCATGCATTGAAAAACCGCACTGATTACTATTTTTACTTTATCGGCCCGCTGTCCGACGCACAAAAATATAAAGTGCGCGATATGCCAAACCTTTTCCTGTCCGACTGGCTCATGCCGGAAGAACTGGCGCGCCACATCGCCTTTGCCGACTTATGCATTGCCGGACATTTCAGCGCCTCCGTTGCCAAAGCGTCCCGCACCATTCCGGGCAAGGCCTATATCTACCGCGCAATGAACAAGCCCATGATTCTGGGCGATACCCCTGCCAATCATGAGCTTTTCAGCGCGGACCAAAATACAATTTTCCTGCCCGTCGGCGATACCCACGCCATCACCGACGCTATTCTTCGCTTTTTCGGCGACCGACCGATTTACGGATGATCTTTGTCCCTTAACGCCCTGCCACGCTCCTTACCCTCTCGTAAAGTCTCTGAATCAGACAGAGCAGATACAGACCCGCGTAAAAATCATGCCGAACCAGAAAGACAACCGCCTTAAGCCTCCACTCCAGATTCCTCTGATCCGCCCGCAAAAAGGCATCCCTGTATGGCCGCCGCCCTGCCACCCTGCGTACAAAAGCCTGTTTCTCCCTGTAAGATTTACCGTTTTCCTTTCGGTAAAAGCTGCGTTTACAGCAGATGGCAAAGGAACGGACCACCCTGCAAAAATATGCCTGTTCAAACGCACGACGCTCCTCCCGCTGCGCTGCCCGTTCTCCTTCTGCCTCAAACCGCCCTGCCTCTGCCCCCTTGGTTTGAAACCGTTTGCGGCGGTACGTCTCTATTGTGCGCCATACCTTCATGTCCTGTCTCACGCGATCCGCCTGAAAACGATTTGTAATGGAGGAAGGCACATGCCGGTAATGACAGACTCTGGCTTTCTGATAAGCGACAGTCTCTGCCTTTCCCAGCGCTTCCATATTAAAGACCATATCGTCCAGAACCAGCAGTTCTTCCCGGAACCTGAGCCGGTTTCCCGTCAGAAAATCCCTGCGGTACAGCTTGTCCCACGGTGCGGCAAGGGGAACATTCATTTCAGAATATTCCATGGGATAATACAAAACGGCGCGCTGTAGTTTTTGCACTTCCCTGCGGCTGTCCCAGACGGCCTGCTCCTTAAAATGCTCCCACGCCAGTTCCCGCGCCCCGATGTTTTGCCATGCGTCAAGCAAAATCATATCCGCCTGCGGCCAGGCCGCCATGGCGCGTAAAAGCAGGGAAACGCCGTCCTGTGCCAGCCAGTCGTCAGAATCCATAAAATACAGCCACTCTCCACTGGAAACATCCATGCCTGCATTTCTTGCCGCCGCCACACCTCCGTTTTTCCTGTGCAGCACCTGCACACAGGAATACGATGCCGCCCATGCGTCCGCGATCTTCCCGGAGCGGTCCGTGGAACCGTCGTCAACCAAGATTACCTCCACTTTCCCCTCTGTTTCCACGCGCCCGTCCCCGCCTGCATTCGAAGGCCTGTAAGCCTCCTCCCTGAGTTGCGCGGCAATACTCTCCAGACATTGCGGCAGGTAGGCTTCCACATTGTAAATTGGGATGATAATAGATAGTTTTCTCATATTGTACTGCTGCCTTGCTCTCCCGATCCTTTCTTTTTCTCCTCTGGCCCGCTTCTTAGTGCGCTGCCCGTGCTTCGTCTCCCCATTCCGCTTTTTAAATACCAGCCCACATTTCTTCTGCCGCCGTATAGAAACATCAGCAAAAGCGTCCGCATGGTTGTGGCCGTTTCATCCAGCTGCCGACGCGCCATCCGCAAATATTTAACGTAATACTTTCTGTCAATTCGCGCCAGCGCATAACCATGGGTATGCAGCTTCACAATCTGCAAATAGTCAATCAGCCGCCGGTCTTTCCGCGCCAGAACCGCCCTGTCCAGAATCCGAAAAATGGCGAAATGCACAAACAGACGCTTATCCCTGCAGGCCACGTCCTGTCCGTCCCGGCCCAGTCGGTAGTAGTACAGATATTCCGGCACGCACACCGCGCTCCCGGCGCAAAACCCGCTCTCAATCTTAAAGGGCAGATCGTCGAACCGCGGCAATTCTTCATGAAACCATATCTTGTTTTTCAAAAGAAAATCCCTCCTGTAAATGCACCGCCAGATGGCGACCCGGGTCCGAATCATCAGCCTCTGCACCTGCTCTTTTCTATAAGTTCCCGACAAAAAAGGCTCTTCCATAAAATCGTCAGCCGCCCTCACCGCTTTGCCGGTACGCTCGTCATATGTCTGATAGCCGCAGTAGGCCAGCTCATAATTTCCCATCATGGCGCGGGAAAGCAATTTCGGAAACATATCCCTGTCCACAAAATCATCCCCGTCCACAAAACCCACATAATTTCCCAACGCTTCCCGCAGGCCGCGGTTTCTTGCCGACGCACAGCCCCCGTTTTCTTTTCTGACACACCGAATACGCCCGTCCTTTTTCGCATATTCCTCGATCACCGCCAAAGACCCGTCTGTGGAGCCGTCATCCACAATCAGATATTCCACATAGGGAGCCCGCCATGCCGTCAGGGATTCCAGACAGCGTCCCAGATACTGCCTGACATTGTAAACCGGCACAATGACCGAAAGCTCTACAGGAGAGTCCTGTCTGTCCCAGATAAGCGACTCATAGCGCACCGTGTCGCGCTGCTTCCGGTTTTGTTCCCTGATCAGGCAGATATGCGCCGCCCGCTCCCTGTAGCCTTCCCACAGACCGAAACAGTCCTCCTGGTCGTACAGCAGACCGATCAGATAACACACTCTTATGTCCGTAATCCTTCTCACTGTTTTGGCCCATCCGCTGTCAAAAAGTATGGTGTCAACACACTGTTTTTCCGCCATCTCGCATAGCTTTTCCACATTACTCTGGGCCGTCAGGCTGACGCTCCCTGCATGCAGTCCATGCCGCAGATAACGGGCCAGCAGCGTCATCCTGCGTCCACTCCCCAGCAGAAGTATATTTCCCAGCTCTCCCTGCGTGGAGAGATAGCTTTTCAGTTGTTCCAGCTTCCTGTCTCTTTCTTTAACCATCCCGTCTCACACCGTATCTTCCCCTGCACCGGCGCCTCTCTAAGCCATTCTCTCCCCTGCACCGGCGCCTCTCTAGGCCGTTCTCTCCCCTGCCCGCAGGGCTTTCTTAATTAACGTCTCACAAATTTCCTGCCACAGATAATCGGAAAATACAAGGCTTCCCGCCCGCCGCCGCAGCGACAGGGCCAAAAGCGCATACTGGGCCGCATCCTTCGGAGCATATTGCCGCCTGCTCTCCCGCCGCAGAATGCGAAAATATCTGTCCGGCAGGTTCCCGAAAAACACCCGAAGCCCTCTGACCAGTGGTTCTCTTGTCTCCATATCCGCCATACGAATACACCAGAAGGAAAAACGAAGCATCATCCGCATGGCGGGAAAAATCAGCTCATCACGGCCCTGCCCGATCAATGCAGCCACATCCTCAAACACCGGGAAAACATCCATTCTGTCCGCGCCCGTACAGGCCGTAATCTGGGCGTCCGACCCGATACGGTAATAGAACCCCACCGCCACGCCCATGCACCGCCGGCATCGGGACAACAGATAAAAATGGGGATAAACATCCTCCCACTTCACCTTCTCCCTGAACGCAAAACCAATCCGCCTGATAAACGCCGTCTGCAATACCTTGCGGCAGACATTCACTTCAAACTGATACAGCCGCAGCTCTTTTTGGGGATTCACCACGCAGCCGTCCCGAGGGAAAATCTGTAAAAACAACTCCCGATCATACCAGTCCTGTGCCACACGGCTTTTCTCATTCCAGATCACGGGCAGGGTCATGATGATCTCCGGCTGTTCTCCGCGCTCTCCCGCCTCCTCTATCCGGCCTAAAATACGCTCCACATAGTCAGGCATCAGCCAGTCGTCGCTGTCAAGAAAGGACACATATGTCGTCTCCACAAGCCCGAGCCCGGTATTTCTCGCGCCTCCAAGTCCTCTGTTTTCCTGATAAAGATAACGGATTTTCTGCGGGCAGCGGTTGGCATAGCTTTGTCCAATCCGGGATGTTCCATCAACAGAGCCATCATCCACCACTACGGCCTGATATCGGTTGTCCGTCTGACGCAGAATACTGTCAAGTGTACGTTCCAGTGTGCGTTCGGCGTTATAAGCCGGGATAATAAAGGTGATGGCCGGGTTTTGCTGACAGTTCATATTGCCTTCCTGCTTTCCTTAAAAATTCCTCTGTCCTTTTATCATTATAATATTTCAAATTGATATTTTCAATATCTTATAAACTTTAAAAAAATATCAATTGTAGCAAAAGAAAACTCCCGTTAAGAATATCTGAAATATTCCGAACGAGAGTTATAATTAAAAATAGTTAATATACTACAGCACAGCTTCACCTGATGCTTCCGTACTGTGTTCATCTGCTATTCTTTACTACTATCCTCATTGATCCGATCACTAAATGTTATATCTATCGGCATCAATATTGAACATTTTTTAATCCGGCTTGCCTGCTCTTCTGGTGAAATGTATTCTCCAAAATCAGTAAGTCCAGTTATTGTCATATAATCTTTCTCATAATTATCATTCATTTTTCTATCCTCATATATTTTTTGATCGTTGACTCGTAATCATAGCCGAACCGGCGTGGTTTTCAACAATTTTAATTACCGGTGTTTGTGCAAATACATTCATGTAAGCATGATGAATGGTCAATACACAATCCTGTAAATCGCGGCACTCGCCAATCTTATTATTATCTAAATTCTCAAGTTCAATAACATTAACGCCTATTCTTTTCAGATCTTCAATGTGTATATGCCTCGCGTGAGAGTATGTATTATTGTGGCTGGATAAATATGCCACAACTCTTGAAGCGTCGACATCAGGATCGGATGATTTGCGAAACATGTTTTCCACCAGCCACTGCTTTACAATTTCTTCAGACCAATCAATGGCTTTCTTACAATCCCCGATAAAGGTAGGGTGATATTTTCTTATTATGTTTGACCAAATACTGACACTAGATGGATCATTTTTTACATCAGAAAGTGCAGTTTCAAATTCTTCAAGCACGGCTGCACATGACATACCACCAAACTGAGGATCAATCGGTCCTAAATTAGATTGTTTTCCCATCACTATTGTATGCGTTGCCAAGGCTATCATAGTACCAGCAGACATTGCTATTTGTGGTACAAAAACACGAATGTCTGTTCCAAACAAGCTTTTCAAATAATATACCAATGATTCAGTGGCCGCAATATTGCCACCAGGCGTATGAAGGATTAAATCCAACCCCTTACCACGATCTAATCCACAGGCAGCCTGCATAAATGCATTTTTATCACTATCGTCAATCCCAGTGCCCTCAATATTGGGTTTTTGAACAAATGCCGAGTAATATGCAATAATATTTCTATGCGTATACTCGTGCATAATAGCAAGGTACTTTTTACGCACCGAATCAAGCGGGTTGGGGACATTCCTTATCTCATTCAATACCTGTTCCCAATTAGGCATCTGGCTCTCCTCCCTTGTACAGTTTCTTAACATTATAATACTCCGACAAAGTCATTGCAATATATTTATTGGTATTTCTTCTGGTATTTTGTAGTCATTAACGCCATAACCACTATATATTGTGGTTATGGCTCAATGTAAATATTATGAAATTTTACATACTGCCGCTCATTTGCTCATAAACGCCACATAATGTTCCAGCACTTTCTCCGGCTCCCCGATCTCCTGCACTTCCCCGTCATGAATCCACAAAACCCTGTCGCACAGCTCACGAAGCGTTTCCATGCTGTGGGAAACGATGATCACCGTCCGTTTTTTATCCAGAATAAGCGAATTCATCTTTTCCAGACTTTTTTTGCGAAACCGCTCGTCTCCTACGCTAAGCACCTCGTCCACCAGCATAATGTCTGTTTCCAGCATCGCCGTAATGGCAAAGGCAAGCTTCGAGTGCATACCGCTGGAATAGGTGCGCACAGGACGGTCAATAAACTCCCCGATCTCCGCAAATTCTATAATCTCGTCCATCTTTTCCCTGATCTGCTTTTCCGTAAATCCAAGGAGCATCCCCGACAGCACGATATTTTCCCTGCCCGACAGCGTATCCTTGAATCCTACGCCCAACGCCATAAGGGACACGGAATGCCCCTTTAAGTCAATCTCCCCGGCATTGGGAGAAAAGACCCCCGCAATCGAGCGAAGCAGCGTAGATTTTCCGCTCCCGTTTCTGCCGATGATCCCAAGAATACCGCCCTCATCCACGGAAAAGGAAACATGTCTGACCGCCTCAAAAACGATTTCTCTCTCTTTTTTATGAAACAGACTTTTCTGTACGCTGGTCGCGTTCAGTATCCGATAATTGATGCAGACGTCCTTCAGTTCAATCGCCTTATTCTGCTCTTTCCGCTGTATACTGCACATGCTGTCTTTTTCCTGTATACCATACGTGCTGTCTTTCCCGTCAGCCATCCCGCTTCTCCCATTTTTCTGTTTTTTATCATTTCCGCATAATTTCCTCGCGGCCTTTTTATTCTGCTTTATTAAATATGCTTCCATACGCTTTTTCAGCTAACAACCCTAAATTACCTTCACATACCCATTTTCATTGCGGTAAATCGTTGATACCCCTACCATGGTAAGTAACAGCGATACCAGCGTCCACATGCCAAGCATCATCCAATCCGGGGCTTTTCCATATAGCAGTACGCCGCGCATGGAGGAAATCAGGAATGCCACCGGATTATACTTCTCCATCAGCTCACCGAACGGCGCGGGAATCCGCTTCCCAACGTCATAGAACACTCCCGTCAGATACATCAGCATCGTCAGCACAATCCCCACAATATAAGCAAGATCGTTTACATAGACGCCATAATGCATAAATATGTTGCACAGCCCAAAAGTAAACAAAAAAAACACCGCCAAAATCGGTATCATGCCAAAAATATTTACCGTCGGACGCACCCGGAAAACCAGCATCATGAATACTACCACACCAAAAGAGATCATCATCTTAAACCCGCATACAAGCATTCTCGAAAACAACAGAATAAATTTCGGCATATAAATTCTGGTAATGATCGACCTGTTACTGCGGATCAGATTGACACTGCCGGAAACACACCGAGAAAAGAATCCCCACATGGTCAGGCCGATAAAAATGAATACAGGAAAATACGGCTCGGAAGCCTTAAAAATCACACCGAATATCACCGTATAAATCAGCATCATGCAAAACGGCTCGATCAACCACCACAGCCAGTCCAGATAAGCGTTGGACACCTCCGCGCGAAGGTCAGCTCTGGCCGACCAGACCGCATACCGGGTATAACTTCTGACGTCATGATAAAATTTATGGATTTCCTTTCGGATATCCTGCCGCCTGCCTTTTCCGTCCGTAAAAATACCCACGAAAAACGGCAGAATGACCGCCCATACGCATCCCATACAAAGATATTTGATCTTATAAGTCATTGTCATGCCGTCAAACCGAAGTCCCTTCACACCACGAAGAAAGGAGACGGCAAAGGTGAAGGTATTGATCAGTATGAAATAAAAGGCTAAATATAATATTTTTTTCTTCCACCCTGTCTCCCTCGGGCGGAGGAAGATATGTATACTCCAGGCTAAGACGGCCGGGAGGAAAACCATTGTCAGGTTGAACATAAGATGTTCCTTTCACACGCAATTGGTAAACACAGTTTTCAGCTTCTCTTTCCAGACATATTTACTGATTCTTTTCGTCAGGGTACTTAACAGGCAGGAGCAGAGCATAATAAACGCCATCACGGATACGCAAAAACCGTAGCTGCGTTCTGCAAAATACTTCTGCACCAGGACTCTTCCAATCCATTGATTCAGATAAATCGTAAGCGATACCGGCGCCAGATATTTCATCCACTTAAATTGAAACAGCCCTGCAATATAACTTTTACCGCTGAATGTAATCGCTGCTGCCACAGGCAAAAGAAGAATAGCCGACATTATCATTCGATTATTTCTAAGCAAAAACCACGTTCCAAAAAACACACCGTAAAGCAACACTTCCGTGGCTGTCAGGAGCATCCGTCCGTTCTCATTTATCCCTGCCTTACACAAACGAATGTATATATTATAAGCGCAAATCCCAAAACACAAGCCGCTGACAGCACTGTACATACCGCCAAGGAAAAGACCATGCATCTTATGCTGATCGGGAAAACAGTAATCATTTGTCTGACAAAGCCATCCCAATATGAAAACTGCCAGTATCGGAGCCAGTATATGTAATGTAAAATCTCGGTTTTTGTAAAGCAAATATGCTAACGGCAGCATGGCCAGAAACATGGCTGACAGATACCATCCCGGGACATTGTAAGTGATGCTTATTCCCGCTCTGGTCACAAAAAACAATTCCGGAACCATTTTCACCAATTCACCGGGAATCTTATTTAACGGTATGGTGAACATATATACTGCCATAAATACAAACAGTGCGGCATAGACATCCAGCGCCAGCGTTTTGATTTTATTTATCACAAACATCACCGCCAGTTTGCCGTAGTCAGCCGTATTTATTTCCTTTTTCAATATACTGTTTGCCATTAACATGCCAGATACCACAAAGAAAAAGAATACGGATACTTGCCCAAACTGCGGCGGAAGGATAATATTTGTATTTTCCTTCCGAAACACCCCCGTATGGCTCATAAATACACAAATCGTAAAAATAAATTTAAGAAAGTCCAACTCATAATTTCTCTGTTCAGCGCCATACTTCACTGACCTTGTCCGCGAAGATACGAACCCGAAGAGCAATCCGAACGCAAATCCCAACCCCATATACTTCATTCGATATGATATTGTCATTTGCTCAAAGGAAAAAGTTTTTATCCCTCTTGCGCAGGAAACCAAGTATGTACAGGCATTAACGGAGAGCATATACAGCAGGAAAATGCGCCGTTTTCTACGATTGTCGTGCCGCGCCCGCGGGGGGGGGGGGGGCGCCGGAGGGGGGGCGGGGGCCGGGGAGGGCGGCGCGGCG
>ERZ779632.100-NODE-100-length-58208-cov-11.459116_pt1 | contig 58208 bp, 59 predicted proteins | sample MGYA00514194_ERZ779632 | MGnify/ENA primary metagenome ERZ779632 (study PRJEB29562, sample SAMEA4376704) | mouse gut metagenome | isolation source: Cecum | study: EMG produced TPA metagenomics assembly of the A DSS colitis mouse model was used to assess the... | reverse complement strand
GGGACGAGACGGGCAAACGGGAGGTGCTGGCCCACGGCAGCGAGTATGTGGTGGTGGAGTGCTGCAACGACCAGCAGGCGCTGAAGGCCATCCGCCGCCGCATCCAGGGCCAGATGAGCGGGCTGGACGTGTCCGCCGCCAAGGTGCAGGGTCGTATCCATGTGCTGGACCGATTTCTGACCAAGTTCAGAAAGGCGGGATAAGCATGGACTTTTGGAAAAACCTCCGTGCTGTACTGACGCACCCGGATCTCCTGCGGGAAATGGAAGCTGAACAGCAGCACTCCGCCCAAATTGAACAGGAATTGGCCGAATGCGTTGACCAAGCGGAACTTGATAAATTCCTGTTTGAGCGTGAGTGTGAGAAACTTCGAAACGAGGCCGGTGAATTTCGCTCCGCGCTTCTGGCTGTCAGTCCCAAGGTGTCATCCACAGAGGAAATGAAGCGGTTTTATGGGCTGATCGCCCCATATTTGGACAGATACGGCATAACCATGTTTCATGCGGCAAAGCGCCTCACCGGTATCAATATTTACACCCAATTCCCCTATGAGGATAAACGGGGACTATTTGAGGCGGCGGATGGGCATATGCTCCTGCGCTACCTCACCGCCGCCCAGTTCCACGCGGTAACGTGGGAGGTTGTCCCCGGCGCCTGCTATGAAAAGGCGGTGCTGGGCAAGGTGGACGCCACCACCCCGGAATACCAAGAATTTGAGCGGGAGCTGTATGTCAAGACGCTGGAAAATCTGGGGTTCCAGTCTATCCTGTCCCCCGCGCCAGAGCAGGCGAGGGGGCTGTTCCAGCAAAAAAACGAGAAAAAACGAGGTGAAGCACGATGAGCGATCCTGCCATTACGGAGATCGATCGGGACACCTTCTGGGCCCTAATCAATCAGGCCAAAGAGCACCGGGGCGGCCCCAATGAATGGCTGATGGAACAGTTGATGGGCATGGGGCCGGAGCAGGCGAAACAATTCGATGACATTGCCAGCGCTTACATAAAGCTGGCCCATCAGTATGGATTGTGGAGCGCAGCCGCCGTCATGGACCGGTATGGCTTCACCGAATATGGCTTTCTTGATTTCCGCAGATGGCTGGTGGGGCAGGGTAAGGAAGTGTATATGGCGGCACTGAGAGATCCAGACACCCTCGCAGACGCAGCGGACTACCGGAAGCGCCTGTTTGAGCCTCTTGTCTATATGGGAAAGCCCGCCTATCAGGAACTCACTGGACGGCCCATCTATAAAATTTTCGATCTGGCTGAAATCCAGGTGTTGAAAACGAAATTGGCACAGGACATCGTGTACGGCACGGGCGTTAATTACCTCTATAACAACGAGGAGATTCCCCTTTACCTTCCCCGGCTGTGCGCCAAATACCTGACACCGGAGGAAATCAGAACATTTACTGCGCTGCCGTTCTGCAACTGGGATCTTAACGACCCAGACATTCAGGCGGCACGGCAAGGGCCGAAAAGTAAAAAAGTGAAACGAAAGCGAGACGACGCACGATGAGCAACACAGTTATGATCGGGGTGGACCATGGGTACGCTGCCACGAAAACCACCCATTTCTCCTTCTCCACCGGCCTGGTGGGATACGAGCACGAGCCCTACACCCGCAAGGACGTGCTGGAGCTGGACGGCAGGTACTATGTGGTGGGCACCGGACGCCAACCGCTCCAAAAGGACAAAACGGTGACGGAGGACTACTACCTGCTCACCCTGGCGGCCATCGCAAAGGAGTTGGAACACCGGCAGGCAGGACCTACGGCGGCTGTTCACCTGGCGGCGGGCCTGCCCCTCACCAGCTTTGGGCGGGATAAGAAAAAGTTCAGGGAATATCTGTTGCGGGATGGCAAGCCGGTGTCCTTCCACTATGAATGGGCGGCCTACACCGTGACCATCGAAGCGGTATCCCTGTTCCCCCAGGGATATGCCGCCGTACTCACCCAGACAGAGCTGCTGGACGAACCCTCCGTCATCGTGGCGGATATCGGCGGCTGGACGGTGGACCTGATGCGGCTGGATGGGCGAATCCCCAACGCCGCCACCTGCCGCAGTTTAGAGCTGGGCATGATCCGCTGTCTGGACGAGATCGCCGAGCAGATCCGCCGCTCCCTGGGCCTGTCCATGACGGCGGCGCAAATCGAGAGCGTCCTGTGTGGGGAGGCAAACAGCGTAGATAACAATGCCAAAGCGATCATCCATCGGGAGGCCGGGGCCTACACCCGCCGCCTGCTGTCCGCCATTGCCGAGAGCGGCCTGGACGTCTGGGCCATGCCCACCATTTTTCTGGGCGGCGGGGCGGCGCTGATGAAGCGCCATGTGTCGGCCACAGACGGCCTTTGCCAGCCCTTGATCCTGGATGACGTATGTTTAAACGCCAAAGGCTACGAGAGGCTCGTGGGGCAGTTGTCGCGGGTTTCTGGCGATGGCTGAGAAGAAGCGGCTGAATCTGGCCTTCTCCATGGCCTCGCCCCTCCAGCGGGAGGCGTGGCAGCTCCTGTCCGCCGTTCCACCGGGCCAGCGGACAGACGCCGTATGCCATGCTGTCTGCCGTGTCCAGGAACGGGACAGCCTGCTGGACGCCCTGCGGGCCATGCTCCGGGAGGAGTTGGGCGGGCCCGGCTATATCTCAACAACAGAAAAATGTGTGCAGCCGCAGGAGGCTGGGGATGTCGGGGACGACGTCCTCGGCTTTTTGCTTGCGCTGCAAAACGACGGAGGTGACGAAAAACCTGATCCGCTATTTTGATATGTTCGCGGGCATCGGCGGCTTCCGTGCGGGCTTAGACCGCGCCGGGGGCTTCCAATGCGTTGGCCACTGCGAGATCGACAAGTACGCCGACGCCAGCTACCGCGCCATCCACCACATCCGAGAGGAGGAACGATACTATCCAGACGCCACAAAGATCGACCCCGCAGACCTGCCCCCCTTCGACCTCCTGTGTGGAGGTTTTCCCTGCCAGGCTTATCCCGAGAAAAAGAATATCCCGAAGTTTTAGAGGAATCCCTTGCACTGCAAGGACTTTCCAGTAAAAATATCGGGATAAATTTTGTAGTTTTCAGTTGAGGGGCCAGCCACAATTCAAAAATCATAGAAAAACCTCCTATTCAGGTTTAATCATGAACTGACAAAATATGTACTGCCAGAAATTGACTTCCTAATAATTTTGATTCTCTTGAGCAAGTGAAAATAATGTCCACGGTGCTTTGGAACCATAGGAAATTAACCATGACAATCCAAGGTGATTAGCTGTTTTAACTAAGCAAAAGGAAAACCGCCTCTTCTGGCGGCTTTCCTCTTTATTCCTCAATATTCTTATAGCCTTTTCCACCGCAATTCCTGTCTCTCAAGGTCTTGCGCATTAGTGACATTGCTCCATTATAATTTTTTCCAAAACGTGACAATTTCGTTGATCTTTCCTGAGTTTTCCGAAGAAATATACGCCTCACCTGACATCACCCGGGAAATCCACCTCTTCAACACGCCTCCCTCTTCTTCTTTTGCCGTCCTGTTAGAATATTTCGCCCGATACATGGCTCCATAATTGTCCTCACATTTGATTGCCTGATAGAAGTAGTCCACGGTATCGTCAAATATATGTTCATTCTGAAAATTCTCTAAAAAGCACAGCTTGGTATAAACAATTGTCAGCGTGTTGAGAATATGGGCATGCGCTATTTGTCGCGGCAGCGTGTCAGAGGAATCCAACTCATCGGTTATCATATTAAGCGCTGTAAGCGCTGCAATCCTCGCTTCCTCTAGCTCATTCTTTTCGTAACCGGGGCTGGCCATTCCCCAAAGATGGCACTTTGCGTATTGGTGATAGTACTGATAACTCTCATTCAAAACTGGATTTAATCCCTCATAGATGGCAACAACCAGCCGCTTTCCATCAGGAAATATCTCATTGAGCTTATCGAATTTAACAAACCGCTCCACGCGTTTGAATTGTCGTGTATTGCCCAAAAAATCTTCAATCAAGCGTATAAACGCATCAACGATGGTCTGCTGTAGCGCAGGCTTTTTGGCCACTTCCCGCACCTGATTCAAAAGCCATACCTTTGCGTTGCAGACAATTTGATAGCTTACACTGTCAATAGAGTTGAGCGTGAGTAGATTGCGATGGTCCTCCTCAATGGTTACCTTGAGTTCCTGAAGCAATTCGCTGCTCTTTGTTGTCAATCCACAGCGTACCAATTCACTTGCTGTGGCCCTCTCGTTTAGTGCAAGCAAAATCAGCAAGCATATCTTCTCTACATCCCCTGGAGCTATATCCAAAGGATGGTCAAACTGAACCGCCCTCTCGATCTGAAGCTTTTTCTGCATGTACAGCAAATTATCCAAAATTGTCTGATTTTTTGAAAAGGGTAAAAGCTTTGGCTTTGCAAGCTTCAGCTTTTTGTTAATTCGCTCACATTCTCTGGTATCACGCCCCTTTCCAGAGGAAAAAGAGCCCTTCAGTTCGTAGATTTGGAGCCCAGAAGAGGGTCCGATCAGATGCCGCTTCTCATATCCAACCAGTGCCAGAATCTCCCGGTCGGAGTTGTTGATGCAGCATATAACGTTGATACGGTTATTCTTCAGTTGGGTGCAGCCTGTTTTAATCAGGGATTCTATCGCGTCTATTGATAAAACGTTCGTATCAAAAAGAAATACGCTGTTTTTATGTGTCAGCAAGTGGTCTAAAAGGGACTGATTCACCTGCTCTCTGGAATCAAAATAGTAGGTATCGCGGTCATGGATGTTGTGGAGCAGACCAGCCAGAAGATAGGTCTTTCCGCTTACCCGAGGTCCATGGATAATCTGTATTTCGTTGCAATGCATTTCCTGTAGAATTTTTGTTCCAACATCTCGCTCAATAAAGAATTCTGGTAAAAAAACAACTTTTTTACCTTTATTCAGCAAAAACCTTCCACGAAGGAGATAATCGATATTATTTTTTGGTGGGGCAGTTCTACAGGGAATATTGCGGAATTCGTCCAGCTCTTGCCCATTTACACTGATGCTTTCCCTGGCCAATCCAATAAAGTCTCTGTAAAACGAATCGTAATTATCCACCCGAATCACGGTATCTATCAGATAGTCCTCCAAATCTACCATAAGAAATTCATCAGGCTGCTTGTCCGTAACGAAATACCGATTTTTCTGGGTAGTAAGATTTGCTTTGAGCTGCTGTGCAACATCAAGTAGGTCCAGCTCATCGCTGAGGCTACATCCAATAAACAGGGTGTTTGAATAGTCTAAGTCTGTCCTCAGTTTTTCTAATAGGGGACGGTTGGTGCTCAGGCTGGTAATATAATTGACAAAGCTCAAAACGGTGTCTTTGGAGTCCCCATACTTTATAAATTCCTCTGCATCTCCATGGAGTTTGAATACGCATTTTTCATCACTTATCGCATCTAATTGCAGATCTTTGCGGTTAGGAAGAACCTTAAATTGATATGGTGAGTTCCGTTCAATAGCATCATCCAAATTTAGCGTGTAGACCAGCTTCCAATTTAAACTGAGAAAATCTTTGCGGAGACCGTTTAAATCAACATGAATAAAATGCTGTTTAAAGTATTGAATAATGTCGCTTTTGTCCGCAAATTTTTCGTAGTATCGCGCTATCTTGGAAAATGAGTATTCGGCTGGAACAGGATGTCCATGATCCGCAAGATACTTTTTCATATACCCTTGCATATCCTGACCGGACGGGACACAATGGTTCTCTCCATCTCTGGCTCTGGTTTTGCATCCTCTGGTAAAGCCGGAACCAATAATGGGGAAAATCTCTTGCCTTCGAATATGGCTTTGCAACTCATCGCGGATTTCAGACAGTTTCACGATTCTCACACGCACACCCACCTTTTATGATTGTTCCAATTTTATTTGGTGTTCCTGCTAGAGTAAAAACCTTGCACTACAATGGATTTTGTGGTGGTAGAAACACGAAAGCGAATTGGATGTTATGATTATGTAAGATTAAATAAACGTAACCCAATGGGCCAAACAGAGAAAAAGTGACTAACAGTATAGTCTTTAAAAACAGATTACACTGACCATTTGCCAACGCAGTTATCGTAAATCTATGAAAGAAAAAACTCACTTGAGTTCCAACAACTGTCCCCTGGAAATTTACACAACATATGATGGAAATACCTTATCATGTTTGTCGAAAAAAGTCAACATGTGACCTTAACTGATGCCAGATATAGCCAGCCCTCGTCCATGGAAATGTAGGTGATGCCGTTCATCTGGACCGGGTTAGGGCTGGGAAACAGCTTTTCGACTGCGCACTCATTATATTGCTAAATAGATCTTAATTCCACAAAATCGTTCCAAAATATTGCATTTCCAAGTCCGTTTTTGTGAAAATATCCATTTCAATATTTGTAAGATTTATTTCCCCAAGAGGTCTTATATCCTTTTGTGACCGACGTGGGCAACATTTGGATTAGTTAAGACTACAGAAAAGCAAGAGTCGTTTATTCCGGCGAAACAAGAAAATAAAAACATGAAAAGTGTCAGAGAAATTGAACCTTCTGCTGCTGCTTTTTCGGGATGATATGGACGTTCACGATATAATACCTGTACAGGCAAGTGCCTGAAACCAGAATTGTGAGGTACATATCAATGGACAGAATTGTGATAAGAGATCTTGGACCACGTGTTTTAGATGCCATGAAAGAGCGAAATCTCAAAGGAAAATCAATCACAGAGTTTGAGCGATACGGAATCCGGCGAATTATGACCCATTTTGAGAAAAATGGATGGGTATTTTATTCCAAGAAAGCAGTCTGGAACTTTGTTTTGCAGGAACGATTCAGGATGGAAGATGGGCAGCTGCCTACCTACCAGTGGGCACATACACGTCGTGCCGCAGTATACCTTGAGCAAATGGCCGAACACGGCGAGATTCAGGAAGGACCTTTGCCAAAATGGGAAACGGAACACAATCGGCTGTTCAGGCCGGTGGCTCAGGGAGAACCACCGGCCAAGGACATAGAAACTTTGATCTGCCAGGTTCGGGATGCTATGATGGAATTAGATCTATCTGAAAAAGCAAAGCAAAATTATCTCTACTGCGGGTTGGGTGCGATTTTAAAGTATTTTGATTCTCAGGGGATGACAACATACTCCAGAGAACTTTTGGATACTTTTTTAGCTGACGCGCAAAGAAAATATTTATCTGGAGAGATAAAACGAGCTGCCTGGCAAAATATACGCAAGTCTACTATATGGATAACGGAATACCAGGAAACAGGGGCTATTTCACACCACAGGCTTACAAACACATTGTTTGAATATGCCAGTCCTGATTATGAACGGTTGATTAGAGAATACAATGCCTACATACGCGCAGACGGCTATCTCAAAGAAAAAACCTGTTATGCTTACACTACCGCAGTACGGGATTTTTTTCGCAGAATGGGCTCACTTGGACCGAACAAATACAGCCAGCTCACTTTGCTTCACGTCACAAATTGCATCAGTAAGACAGCGGAGCTGGTTCCGCTTGGCATTTTTAACATTATTATGGCGCTGCGCTCTTTTGCCCGCTTTGTTGCAGAGGTTCACCCGGAATTGCCAGACCTCTCAGCGGCTATGATTTGTACCCCGGCCAAATGCAGGCGTGTTTATGTGGGATATTCCAATGAAGAGGCACAGAAAATTCTGAATGAAATTGATACAAGCAGTGCCCAGGGGAAACGAAACTTTGCTATGGTGAGGCTTGCCTACAGCACAGGTTTGCGCGGCTGCGATATTGTGAATCTCAAATTTGAAAATATTGATTGGCAAACCAGCGAAATTCGGTTGACTCAGGAAAAAACCAACATTCCATTAGCTCTTCCCCTTGATGCGACCACAGGAAACGCAATTGCGGAATACATCCTGCATGGGCGTCCTATATGTGATTCAGAATATATCTTTGTGCGGATGCAGCGTCCCTATACAAAACTGTGCAGCCTTTGGCGCATGATTGCAGGGTACGCTCATACAGCATTAGGTCCTTCCCGAAAGATGAACGGTCCCCATGCATTTCGGCGCGGAATGGGCCGGCGCTTACTGGAAGCAGGTGTACCTTCCCCCATGATTTGCGATGTTCTGGGCCATGCATCCGCAGACTCCCTGAGGCAATATACCGCTTCATCTTTGGAATGTTTGAAACAATGTACAAGGACAATGGAAGCGATTCCGGTAATGCAGGAGGAGCTGCTATGATGAAGTATCCTCTCAATTCCAATTTCGCAAGTAGAATTGTTGCCTTTGTAGATTACAAGAACAGCTTGGGACACAGCTATGAGGAAAGTTGCCGCATCCTATGGAAATTTGACCTTTTTTGCTGTGATAAGTTTCCAGAAAGAAGTACCCTTGACCGCGATATTGCCATGGCTTGGCTGGAAATGCGCGATACAGAGGGCAGAGCCGGGCACCGAAACCGGATCATGGTTTTGCGGGAATTTGCCAGGTATCTCAATGCCATTGGTGAAGAAGCTCATTTGATTCCTATTGCTATGACTACGAAGGGGCCGAGATATGTTCCCCATATCTTCACGACATCCGAAATTACAGCATTTTTCTATGGTGCCGACCACTTTATTCCCCATGAAAAAGCACCGGCCCGGCATCTGGTTATTCCTGTATTTTACAGACTGCTTTATTGCTGTGGGCTGCGTCCTTCCGAGGCAAGGCTACTTCAAAAGGAAAATGTAGATCTTGTGAGAGGGATTGTCTACATTGAAGAATCCAAAGGGCATAAAGACCGAGTAGTCGTTGTTGCTGATGATTTACTTTGTCTAATGCGAAAGTATCTCCTGAAAGTAGCCTCTATCTATCCTGATAGTCCATTTTTCTTTCCAAGATATGACGGAATGGGAGCTTATTCCAAACTGTGGACAGAGGAAATGTTTTGGCTATGTTTCCAAATGGGTGGGATAACTCAATTTGATGGTCCCAGACCCAGAGTTTATGATTTCAGACATACATTTGCCACAGAATGCATCTGTCGCTGGATGCAAGAGGGAAAAGATGTGGATGCTATGCTTCCGTTTTTGTCTGCGTATATGGGACACGCCCGGTTCGAGGATACTGCTTACTACATCCATATGATTCCCGATTTTTACCAACGCACTGGGACGATTGATACTGCCGCCTATGAATCGCTGCTGCCGGAGGTATATGATGAAGATAAAGGATGAACAGTTTTTCCGCACAATTCGTTCTTTTTTTGAAATCTACCTGGTAAAAAACCGAAGCTGCAGTCCCAATACAGTCAAGTCCTACAAGGATGCATTGAACCTGTACTTGGATTTTCTGGAAGATGAGAAAAACATCCCTGTAGCAAAGGCCGGCTGGAATTGCTTTTGCCGGCAATTTGTGCAGGAATTCTTGATCTGGTTGGAGGAAACACGTGGCTGCAGTAAACAGACCCAGCGACAGCGCCTGGCTGCCATCCGCTCATTTATCCAATACGGCGGTATCCTGGATGTCTGCACAGTTGCCATACAAGCTGATGTAGAAAAAATTAAATTCCGGAAACCACCCCAAAAACTTGTTCACTGGCTTACAAAAGAAGAACTTGCCGTCTTTTTGTCTCAGCCAGACGGTTCAAAAAGGACTGGCTTGCGTGATATGGTGTTCTTGACTGTGATGTATGATACTGCTGCACGCTGCCAGGAATTGATTGATTTGAAGATCCAAGATTTGTGTTTGATGCAGACAGCACCTTGTATATACTTGACCGGAAAGGGGAACAAAACCAGAGTCGTTCCACTCCTTCCGAAAACCACACAACACCTGAGAAATTATCTGGACAAATTGCACCCGACAACTCAGCGAAAGCCGACAGATTATGTGTTTTATACCCACAGTGGCCCACAAAAACGGATGTCTGAGGACGCAGTTGCTGCTTTTGTAAAAAAGTATGGCACCTATGCCAGACAAATCTGCCCGTCTATTCCTGAACGGGTCCATCCGCATATGCTCCGTCATACCAGAGCAATGCATTTATACCAAGATGGAGTCCCTTTAGCTCTGATTTCTGAATTCCTTGGGCATTCCCAAATTGAAACAACCAGGGTATATGCTTACGCAGATACAGAAATGAAGCGTAAAGCGATTCAGAAAGCAAATAGCACGATACCTGATACGGTTCCGGAGCCCATCTGGAAAACGAATGATAAGGAGATGATTCGAAAATTAGCTGGTCTCAAATAGCTAATGTTATCCCGAAGTTTTTACTGGAAAGTCCTTGCGTTGCAAGGGTTTCCTCTAAAACTTCGGGATATTCTTTTTCTCGGGATAACTTTGGTTATCCCGAATTTCAGGATAATCAATCGTTTTCTAATGCTGGCAAAAGAAAAGGATTCAATGACGCCAGAGGCACTCTCTTCTTTGAAATTGCCCGGCTGGCTAAAGCCAGACGGCCTGCGTATCTGCTGCTTGAAAATGTTCCCGGCCTGCTCACGCATGACCAGGGGAGGACGTTTGCTGTCATCCTCTCCGCGCTGGATGAGCTGGGGTATCATGTCGAGTGGTCAGTGCTTAACAGCGCCAATTTCCACGTCCCCCAATCAAGGCGAAGGGTGTTCATTATCGGATATTTTGATCCCCGATGCGCCGGAAAAATACTTCCTGTCTTCGGAAATGACGCAAAAACTCTTATACAAATCATCGGAGGGCCGCAGGGCTCCCGGGTCTACGACCCCAGCGGGGTAGCATGCACCCAGACGGCGGGCGCAGGCGGCATGGGCGGCAAAACCGGGCTGTACCTGGTGGATTTATGCGCAGGCCGTCCGGAGCAGACCAATATCGCCCGGTGCATCACCGCCCGGTATGGGCAGACAAGCCTGTCTACCCATCCGAGAGAGCGATCCGGGGTGCTGCTCATTAAAAACGGCACAAAGCAGGGCTATAAGGAGGCCCATCCCGGCGACACCGTGGCCCTGGACTATATGGACAGCGGTACCCGCCGGGGGCGGGTAGGCCACGACATCGCCCACACGCTGGAGACCAGCAGCATCCAAGGCATCGTTGAGCGAGGCGGACGCATCCGCCGCCTCATGCCCCGGGAATGCCTGCGCCTCCAGGGCTTCGATGAGGATCAGATCGACCGCCTGCTGGCCATCACCTCCGACGCCCAAGCCTATAAGCAGGCGGGCAATTCTGTTACCGTCAATGTAATTGAGGCCATCGGGCGGCGCATCCGGGCAGTGGACGGGGAGCTCCGAGGGGGCGAGGCGGCATGATCGGTATCAAGGATCAATGCTTCGGCGTTGAGGTGGAGATGACAGGCATCACCCGGGAGGAGGCCGCCCGGGCTTTGGCCGCTTATTTTGGGAGCAGCCCCTGTTATAAGGGCGGTACTTACGACACTTGGACCGCAAAAGATCCCGGACAAAGAAACTGGAAGCTGATGAGTGATTCCAGCATCCAGCCCGAGCGCATGGGACTTTACGGATATGAACAGCTTGAAAAATATTCTGATGAAGGGCAACTATACAAGGTTGAAATGGTTACCCCAAAGCTCACCTACAGCCAGCTGCCTGTGCTCCAAGAGTGTATGTGCCGGGTACGGGAGGCCGGGGCCAAGGTGAACAGCTCCTGCGGCATCCATGTCCATGTAGATGGGGCCAACCACAACCGACAGAGCCTGAAAAATCTGATCGGACTTATGTATTCCAAAGAAGATCTTTTATTTAAGTCGCTGCAGGTGAACGAGGAACGGGCGGCGGAATGGTGCCAAAAAGTGCGGGAACCGATGCTGCGGCAGGCCCGGACCCTGTCTTCCGACGAAACAAGGGATCTCACCGAACTGGCGGATATCTGGTATGCGGGGTTTGAGGATGATGACACGAACCGGGACAGCCACTATAACAAATCCCGTTATTACGCGCTCAATCTTCACTCTATGTTTTATCGCGGCACAGTGGAATTCCGCTGTTTCAACTCCACCCTGAACCCCGGATTGGCGGCGGCGTATGTGAACCTGTGTCTGGCCATGTCCGCCCAGGCCATCGCCCAGCGCAGCACCGTCATGCGCAAAACCCACAGCGACAACGAGCTGTTCACCTTCCGGGTGTGGCTGGTGAGGTTGGGTCTCAACGGGCCAGAGTTCAAGGAGACAAGGGATCAGCTTTTACAAAATCTTGATGGCGACCGGGCCTGGCGCCACGATAAGGACAGCTACGAAGTAAACAGACGAAAAAAACGAAACCGAGACGCAGAAAGGTGATGAACATGAAAGTCCGCATTGACGGCAATACCTACGAGGGCACCGGCGAGGCCATCATGGACCAGCTCCGGCTGACCGCCTTTGACCCCACTGAGCACCCCGACGCCCAGAGCTACCTCCAGCAGCTCCGGGCCAATTTTATCCGCACCACCGGGCTGGACTGCCCCCTGCCGGACGGCAGCGTGGAGCGCCAGGCCCAGGCCATGATCGATCAGCTGGCCAAATACGGCGCACTGGAGGTGATTCACGATGGCTGACGGCAAGTTGTACTTCGCTTATGGGTCCAACATCAATTTGGATCAGATGGCCTGCCGCTGCCCCGACGCCGAAGTGGTGGGACCGGTGACGCTGGAGGGCTGGGAGCTGCTGTTCCGGGGAAGCGGCGTGGCCACCATCGGGCGAAAGGAGGGCGGCACCGTCCACGGCCTGCTCTGGCAGCTCACCCCGGACTGTGAGCGGTCCCTGGACCGCTACGAGGGCTATCCGCGCCTGTATGGCAAGCAGCTGGTGACGGTGCGGGACGCCCAGGGGCAGGAGCTCACGGTCATGGCCTACATCATGACGGAGCGGTACCGGACCCCTGCTGTCCCGCCCACGCCCTACTATGAGGGCATCCAGGAGGGCTACCGGCAGAACGGTCTGCCGGTGGGTGAATTGAAAAAAGCCTGGGAAAACACGGTGCGGGAGGTTCATGGGGCGACCTCCCGCACCAATGCCATGGCCTCTGATCTGCCGAAAAGGAGGAACCAACATGAGCGATAAGATCAAAGTCCTGGTGGTGGAGCCGATGAAGCCCTGCCGGGTGGAGGAGATCGACCACAGCCTGGAGGCCATGCAGGCCATCGTGGGCGGGTATATTGAGGAAGTGACGCCGTTCAACGACCCAGTTGCCATTGTGTGCAATGAGGAGGGCAAATTGCAGGGCCTGCCCTTTAACCGCCCGCTGGTGGATCGGAGCGGGGCGCCCTATGACATCCTCTGCGGCACGTTTTTCATTGCCGGTGACAAGGATCGAGACGCCGGTAAAATCTCCACCCGTGTCAAGCCGGTCAAGAGGGACAGCTTTGGCCGATGATATCCCCCGCTCCACATACGCCGGCTTGCCTGCTGTTACGCCGGTGGGGGACGGCCTGATGAAACAAATGTATATCCAATCCTGTTCCTTCGGGAAAGACAGTTTAGCAAGCGTCCTGCTGGCAAAAAAGCACGGCGACCCGCTGGACGAGGCGGTGTACTGCGAGGTCATGTTCGACAGCAAGACCTCCGGTGAAGTCCCGGAGCACCGGGATTTCATCTATGATACCGCCATCCCGGCCTTGGAGCGGATGGGGGTGAAGGTGGTGGTGCTCCGCTCTGAGCAGACCTATGTGGGGCTGTTCACCGGGCGGATCACCCGGGGTCCGAAGAAGGGCATGGTACGCTCCTTCCCCATCTGCGGCAGGTGCGCTGTCCAGCGTGACTGCAAAATGAAGCCCATCCGGAAGTACCAGAAATCCCTTCCGGCAGACACAGTGCAATATGTGGGCATCGCCAAGGATGAGCAGGACCGCCTGCTACGGCTGGGCGGCGGCAGCGTATCCCTGCTGGATAAATACAATTACACAGAACAGGACGCGAGGAGCCTCTGCGAAAAAGCGGGGCTCCTCTCCCCTATTTATGAGTTTTCCGATAGGGGCGGCTGCTGGTTCTGTCCCAACGCTAAGAAGAAAGAGCTGCGCCACCTTTACGACCACCACCCCGATCTGTGGGCCCGGATGCTGGAGCTCCAGGCCATCCCGGGCAAGGCCACCGAGAAATTCAACCGCACCCAAACCTTCACCGACATTGACGAGCTGTTCCGGAACGAGGATGAGCAGCTTCCCATAGCGGCGTAGCGCAACCCGCCATTGTTGGTATTGCTGGGTTTTCGCGCCCCATCTTTGTTGGGTATCGTGATAGCTTTCGCCGCCAAAAGCTGGTATGGTTGTGGGCTGGAACCACCGAAAAATATCAAGGAGGGTAACGAAAATGACGAAATACGAACGCCACCCCGCGCCGGAGAAGCTGCTCCGGCAGATCACCACCGAGGCGGTCAACCTGCTGGCCCTGGGCGGGCCGGACAACATCAAGGCCGCGGCGCTCCCGGAGGTCGGGGTGGCCCTGATCGTCAAAGCCTGGGGACTGCCCCAAGAGGATCTGGATGCCAGCGCCACCCTGATCCAGGAGCAGAAAAAGCTGGTGAGCGGCGAGGCCACCCTGCCCGATGACAGGCTGCTGGAGCCCTACGACGGCGGGATGATCGCCGAACTGGTCTGGGGCCTGTTTGAGACGGCGGTGCGGCTGGACGGCACCGATGAGCGCAAGGCCATCCACCGGCTGGCACTGCTGATGGCGGACGCCCTGGACTTCGACGAGTGGATCGAGGAAAGCGGGCCGGGCGGTACTCAAAACTGAATCGGAACAGAGTGGGGCTGTCCCTGGGGGGCAGCCCACTTTTTCAACCGAAGGAGGTGTTTCAATGCCAAACAATGTTACCAATCAGATCACATTCGGCCCGGATGACGCCTCACGGGCCGCGTTCCAGCATATGCTCCATGAATTACAGGCAGACGGTGAGCCTTTAGGCAGCATTGACTTTAATAAGCTGATCCCCATGCCCCAAGAGCTGAATATCGAGTGCGGCAGCCGGACAGACAAAGGGATAAAGCTATACAAGGAGTTTTTGCTGGAGAGCACGGCGGTTTCCATCAGCACCCTGCAAACCTCCAAGGAAATGCAGGCCGCGGCGGCGGCCTCGCACACGGAAAAGTGGGATGCCGTGAAAAAGGCAGACCCCGAGGTGTGGGCACTGGGCGAAAAAGCATACCAGAACATCCAGAAACACGGCTGTCCCACTTGGTATGAGTGGTCTATCCAGCACTGGGGCACCAAATGGAACGCCTATCAGTGCCTGCCCCTGGATGAGAAAGATGACACGATGGAGTTTTTTACAGCATGGAGCGCCGTCCCAAAGCTGGTGAAGCTGCTGTCTGAAAAATATCCCGGTCAAAAGGTCACCTACCGCTGGGCGGATGAGGATCTGGGGAGCAATGTCGGGGAAATCGTGTTCAAAGACGGGGTGGAGATCGAAGAAAACATCCCGGAGACCGGCTCCTGTGCGGCCTTTGAGATGTCCGCCGAACTCACGGGGATGGATCTGGCCGAATGCGGGCTGTTCCTAACGGCAGACAGATCCACCTATGAATTTCGGGACGAGGACGATCCCCCGCCCCATGCCTCCAAGCAGAAGAAACGGGGGCGGGACAGGTGAAACCAGACTACTCCCACACCTATGAAACCTGCGTCCACAGCAAAAAACGGAAGGACGCGCCCTGGCGGGTCACCAGCGGGTGTGACAATCGGGTATGTCTGTTCACGGGCAGGTATTATGAGCTGCCCAACAATACCGTGTGCCATACCTGCCCGTTTTACTTCAAAGGTGAGGAGGATTCAAGATGATCCGTCTTCATTTGCGAAAGGAGAAGGTCAGATGAATTTTTTTGAGCAGGAGCTCCGCAGGCTGTTTGACGACAGCGGGATCGTCGACGATCCCATCTATTCTGGGCGGTGCTGTTTCGCAGCTCTGGGAAAAGATCTGCGGATGCGCGCCCGATTTTCCACGACTCGCGGCCCGAAAGAGTTTGACGCACTGGAACTGACGGTGCTGCACCGCACGGACGGGCCGTTGGACACTTTGATACTACGGTTCAAAGACGTGATGGGCATGAAAATAGACCCCAGCCATTACGAAATGCGCAACGGAATGGAACCCCACATCTGGGAAAAAGAAACACAAGTGGACTGGAATTTATATCAACCCACCGACGCCGACTATGAATCGATCCGGCAGGCCGCGAAGCAGTATCTGAATATGTTTCGGGACCGGCAGAAAGAGCGTGTCCAAGGCGAGCCCGATCTGAGCATCCAGATCAAAGCCGGTCAGAAACCCCTTGGGCACGTCCAGATCCATCGGCAGGCCGCCCGGAAAGGCAGAGGTGAGCGGTGATGGAGCCCAGCGATATTTTACAAGCGCGGCTGGACCGAGATAAGGACAAAACAGAGCCGCCCTGCTCCATACAGGGACAAGAGAGGTAAATATGGTAAAAAATATTACAACAGACGACCTGCGCCGGCTGGAGGATCAGGAGGGCCTGATCCTCCAGGGCTGCGGCGGGGACCCCCAGGAGTGGGTAGACGGCATCAACGAGCTGTTCACTGAGGCGGGCATCCTGCTCAACGGCAGCACGTTCAAAGCGGAGGATGTGTCCGTGTTCCAAAACGGCAAGCTCACCAATATGCTGTTCCCCTTTGAAGGGGTGGATCTGGCCATCGGCAAGCTGTCCATGTGGCGTATCCAGACCCATGGCCAATTCGGCGGCACCTGGTTAACGGACTATGTGCCCAATAAGCTGGGTGGCTTTATTGATGAGCGGCCCGCACCCGTCAAGCCCTCCATGACGCTGTTGGGCCAAGACGGGAACATCTTCTCCATCATGGCCCGGGCCTCCGGCCTGCTGCGGGAGGCTGGACTCAAGGAGCAGGCCGCCGAGATGCGCGGCCGTGTCACATCCTGCGGCGACTATTACGAAGCCCTCAATATCATCAGCGAATATGTGGATACGGAATTGTCCGACCACACCCAACCCCAAAAATCTCACAAAAAGAAAGGACGCGATGCACATGAGCGATAACCCTTATTGGAAAATCATCCACGGCGACTCCCTGAAGCTGCTGCCCGGCTTCGCCCCCGGCGTGTTCGACGCCGTGATCACCGACCCGCCCTACGCCTCCGGGGGCCGCACCCAGGCGGAGAAGAACAAGTCCACCGCCAAGAAGTATTCCAGCATGGGGGACCACGCGCCCCCGCCCTTCGAGGGAGACGCCAAGGACCAGCGGTCCTGGACCCGCTGGGCGGCGGAGTGGCTGGCGGACGCCCGGAAGCTGTGCAGGCCCGGAGCGCCGGTGTGTATGTTCATCGACTGGCGGCAGCTCCCCGCCGCCTCGGACGCCCTCCAGTGGGCTGGCTGGATCTGGCGCGGCACCGCTGTCTGGGACAAGGGCAACTCCCGCCCCCAGAAGGGCCGCTTCCGCCAGCAGGCGGAGTACATCGTCTGGGGCTCCAACGGCGATATGCCCATCAACCGGCCCGTGCCCTGCCTGCCGGGGGTGTTCAAATACGGCAACCCCCAACACCGCATCCACCTCACCGAGAAGCCCCTCCAGCTCATGCGGGACATTGTGAAGATCACCGAGCCCCGGGGCCATATCCTGGATCCCTTCGCCGGCTCCGGCACCACAGTGCTGGCCGCCGCGTTGGAGGGCTACGACGCCACCGGCATTGAGGTGTCCGGCGAGTACGTCCGGCGGGCGGTGGAACGCATCGAGGCGGAGCTGAAGCAGGCGGCGTGACCATGAAGTATTATCCCATCAATGAGGAGCTGGCCCGTAGGGCCAAGGAGATGAATAGCTTCTCCGATTATGTGGAGGGCTCCGCAACGGCGGCATACCGCCGCGCTGTGGATGAGGCCGCCCAGCTCGCCGCGTTCCAGAAGCAGCGGGTAGGCCCCTTTTACCACGACAAGATCGACGGCCTGCTGGACGCCTATGCCCGGCGGCTGGCGGAAAATATCAACCGCGGCAACGAGATCGCCGCCCGTGTGCCGTCCATTCTGATTTCGGGGGGCGGCAATTTTCCTGTGCGCAAAAAGGAAAAGCAAAACCGGGCCGACGAGACCAACATGGAGGAGTGGCGGCAGATTCGGGGCCTGCTGGATAAAATCAAGGGCACCGGCTTAGGCGGTATCAGCGCTGATGAACCTGACGCCGTGGACAAGCTGAAGGCCAAGCTGGACAGGCTGGAACAGTTCCAAAAAACCATGAAGGCTGTGAACGCCTACTACCGGAAAAACAGGACGCTGGACGGCTGTCCCCATCTGTCTGGGGAGGAGATTGAGAAGCTCAAAGCGGTCATGGCTCGAAGCTGGAGAGCTGACCCAAAGCCCTATGAGAGCTATACCCTTGCCAACAATAATGCCTCCATCCGCCAAGTAAAAGGTCGGATCGAGGAACTGACCCGGCGGGCGGAGACGGTGTATGAGGGCTGGCGGTTTGAGGGCGGCGAGGTGCGAATGAACCGGGAGTCCAACCGGCTGCAGGTGTTCTTCGATGAGAAGCCGGACCGGGAAACCTGTTCCGCTATGCGCCACGCAGGCTTTCGTTGGGCCCCCAGCGCCGGGGCGTGGCAGAGACAGCTCAACGACAACGCCATCCGGGCCGCCAAGCATTTGGACTGTCTGCGCCCGCTGTCTGAGAAATCCGCCCATGAACCGCTGCGTGAGGTCGGTAATGGCTGGGGCTTTTACATCATCGCTGACCTGAAAATTTGGGCCGAGAATGCCGAAAACCGTTCCCCTTTGGAACACTTTGCCTCTTTTGATGAGGCCAAGGCCCGCTTTAACGCACTGCGGGCCATGGACTACAACAGCGAGGCCGCCGGTCCCGGTCCGGATGGCCAACCCCCGGCCCGCCTGACCTTGGGGCTGGAAAGCGCGGACGGCATGAGCGCCGCCGACATCCTTCATGTCCGGCAGGGCAAAAACTTCCTCGTCACCGACTTTACCCGGATGGAGCGGCTCCGGGAAGATCCCGCCGTGGCGGCGATCCTGTCCCGGACCGCCCGAGAAATCGGTTTCGACCTTGTGCGTGTGCATGAACAGACCACCGACAGGTCTTGGCAGTCTGCCATCATGCCCTTTGCGGAATGGGACAATCCCTACTTTCCCTCCGCCACACCGGGCCGGTATGCCGCCCAATATTATGAACTCCAGCATCTGTGTTACCCGCTTCGGCGGGACGAGACGCAGCGCCAGCCATGGATCAGGGAGGTCGTCCAATACATCCTGCAAGAGGGTGAGCACGGCGCCGAACAGATGGCGCTGACTGTCGCCGGGTTTGCGGCAAGGTGGCCTGACAACGAGGCCGTTCAAAAGCTGGCCGCCGAGTTGGTTCAGGAGCTGGGCGAGTATAGGGAACCGGAGCGGGATACCGCGCCGAAACAGAAAGCGCCGCGCAGGAAATCGCAGGAGCGGTAAGGGATGGACAGGGGGTGTTGTGTAACCCCCTGCCTGTTTTTTCGCAGATTTTTGGGTGTCTGCGGAAACCCCCGTCCTAAACCGGCGCGGCGGCCTGTTTGCTGTTCGCAGGCGGGCCCTGCCTGCTCTGATCCAATCACCCAACCGCTTAGGGACGGCCCCTGCGGGGCCGGAGGAAAATTCGCCGCCTCGCGGCGAATTTTCGCAAGCATAGCGCAAATGTACATTTTGCGCGCTTGCAGGGGGAGATCCCCCTGTCCCCTATGCCGCCTGCGGGCGGAAGATCGGCGGCTGAGAGCCGCAGGAAGGAGCGTGGAGTGCGAAGTGTCGCCTCAGTGAGCTTTGGCAAGGATTCCCTGGCCATGCTCTTATTGTTACTGGAGCGAAAGGCACGATTGGATGAAGTGATTTTTTATAATTCTGGGATGGAATTTGAAGCCATATATCATATCCGGGATCGCATCAAGCCGATCCTGGAACAGCGGGGCATCCGGTTCACTGAGGTGAAACCGGAGGCCCCATTTTTATACAATATGCTGGACAGGCCGGTGGACTCCAAGAAGAACGGCTTTCACCTGGGCTATGGCTGGTGCGGCGGCCCCTGCCGTTGGGGAACCAAGCTGAAAACCGATGCGCTGGACGGTGTTGCGCCGGATGCGGAGGTTCACTATGTGGGCATCGCTGTGGACGAGCCGAAGCGGCTGGCGAAACTGGGATCGCCCAAATGTTCTCCGCTGGCCGAGGCCGGGATGACGGAGGCGGACTGTCTGGCGTACTGCTATGAGCGGGGATTTTTCTGGGAAGAAAATGGTGTCCGGCTGTATGACATCCTGGACAGGGTGTCCTGCTGGTGCTGTAAAAATAAGAACCGGAAGGAACTGAAAAATATTTATCAGTTTTTGCCTCAATATTGGGAGAGGCTGAAGGGGCTGCAGGCCCAGATCCCCATGCCTATGAAGCCCTACAGCCGGAAGGGCGTCCCTTATGGCAATGTGTTTGATTTGGAAAAAGTGTTTGAACAGGAGATTCAGGCGGAGAACAGCGGCAGCTCTCCCAAGGGAAAAAGGAGGCGGCATGAGCAGAGCAGATAAGCACGGCAGGCATCATGTCCACATCGAACTGACGCCGGCGCAGTACCAGCGGCTGGTGGCCCAGGCCAAGCAGTGCGGCCTCTCCCGGAGGGCCTACCTCGTTCGGTTGATCGAAGGGACTCCGGTTCGCGCCCGCCCCTCTCAGGAGATCAAGGAACTGCGGACGGAGATCCACCACATCGGCAATAACATCAACCAGATCGCCCGCAGCGTCAACGCCGGGATTGCCAAGGCGGAGGATGCCAAGCGGGGGCTGTACCTGCTGGACCAGGTCTATGAGTTGATGTACCAGATCGCGAAAAAGTAGCCGCTGTGTTCTATGCCAGTTTGAATCCGTCAGCAGGAATCAACAATCACACTTTGACCCGAAAAAGCCCGTGATGGTTGCAATACGTCAGGAGCCATTTGACACGGTTTCTCTTGAACCTCGCCTCCGCGCTTCCCTCGGGATACAGCTTGACCAACTGTGCTCCCTGATCGGACAGGGCCGCGAAAAAGGAGAGGTAATGCGCTTTTGTCATGGGGTGCTCTACGGTCACAAAGTATTCGTCCTCCACTTCCTCGATCCGAAGCAGGTGTTCTTCATCCGGATCTTCTGCTTCCAGCGGCGGAAGGGTGATGCCGCAGCAGCTGATCACAGCTTCGCCGGACGCCTGGATCACATTGCCGCAGACGGGGCAAACGTAGAACCGCTCCCGGAGCATATTGCCTGCCCTGTTTTGGTTCCGAATATTCTCACCGGAAAACAGCTCGATCACAGAGATGTCAAGGGCCTGCGCCAGCGGTTCCAGCAGGGAGACGTCCGGCAGGCCCTGCCCCGTTTCCCATTTACTGACCGCCTTGCTGCTGACGTGGAGCTTTTGCGCCAGCCCTTCCTGTGTCATGTTCTTGCTTTCGCGGAGCCTGCGGATCACAGATCCGGTAACATATCTATCCATGTTTTGACCACCTTTCTGGGGTTAGTATAGCATCTGCGCTCCCTCTTTACCACCTACGCTTCGTGGAACCGGCGCTCCTCTGCCGCGGCAATCTTCGGATTTCATTTTTGACCGGGATATGTTATAATGAGGAAACTTTTGATTGGGAGGATCGTGCGCATGACAGAATTGGAAGCCATCCAGGCGCGGCACAGCGTCCGGCAGTATTTGAACAAGCCCCTGAAGCCAGACGAGCTGGCAGTGCTCCGGGCGGAGGTGGCCTCCTGCAACCAGGAGAGCGGGCTCCACATCCAGATGGTCACCAACGAACCCAAAGCCTTTGAGGGCACCATGGCCCGGTACGGCAAATTCAGCGGGGTGCAGAACTATTTCGCCCTGGTGGGCAGGGCCGGGCCCAATTTGCAGGAAAAATGCGGCTACTGGGGAGAACGGCTGGTGCTGAAGGCTCAGTCTATGGGGCTGAACACCTGCTGGGTGGCGCTGACCTTCACCAAGGTGAAGTCGGCGTACACTCTGGGCACCGGGGAGAAGCTGGCCGCCGTCATTGCCCTGGGGCATGGCGCCACCCAGGGCGTCCCCCACAAGTCCAAGCCCATGGAGGAGCTGGCCAAGGCCGAAGGCCCCATGCCGGACTGGTTCCGGGCCGGGATGGAGGCCGTCCTGCTGGCCCCCACGGCGGTGAACCAGCAGAAGTTCCTGTTCACCCTGGAACAGGACGGTAGGGTGTCTGCCCAGCCGGGCCACGCCTTCTATGCGAAGATGGATCTGGGCATCGCCAAATACCACTTTGAGGTGGGCGCCGGGAAAGAAAACGTGCAGTGGGTGTGACGGCGGCAACGGAAAGAGGAAAAAACATGATTTCATTTGCCAGTGATTATATCGCGGGGGCCCATCCCCAGGTTTTGAAGCGGCTGGTGGAGACCAATTTGGAGCCCCTCCCCGGTTACGGCGGGGACATCTATTGCGACAGGGCCAAGGAAAAGATCCGCACGGCCTGCGGCTGTCCGGAGGTTCAGGTGGAATTTCTCACCGGGGGCACCCAAACCAACCAGATCGTAATCTCCACCCTGCTACGGGAGCATGAGGGGGTGATCGCGGCCCAGACGGGGCACGTGAACACCCACGAGGCCGGGGCAGTCGAATACACCGGCCACAAGGTGCTGGAGGTGCCCCAGCGGGACGGCAAGCTGGATGCCGCGGAGGTGGAGGGATACATCCGGGCCTTTTACGCCGACGAGAACCACGAGCACATGGTGTTCCCCGGCATGGTCTATATCTCCCACCCCACGGAGTACGGCACCCTGTACCGCAAGGCGGAGCTGGAGGCGTTGTCCCGGGTATGCCGGGAGAACAAAATCCCCCTGTTCCTGGACGGGGCACGGCTGGGCTACGGCCTGATGAGCCGGGGCGCGGACGTGACCCTGGCGGACATCGCGGCGCTGTGCGACGTGTTCTACATCGGCGGTACCAAGGTGGGGGCGCTGTGCGGGGAGGCGGTGGTGTTCACCAAGAATAACCGCCCGCCCCATTTCACCAACGCGGTGAAGAAGCGGGGGGCGCTGCTGGCCAAGGGCCGCCTGCTGGGGGTGCAGTTCGACGCGCTGTTTACCGACGGGCTGTATTTTGAATTGAGCCGTCACGCCATTGAGATGGCGGAGCAGCTGAAGGCCCTCCTCCACGAAAAGAACGTGGAGTTTTACCTGGAGTCCCCCACCAACCAGCAGTTTGTCATTCTGGACGACGGGCAGGTGGAGACGCTGAAAAAACAGGTATCGTTCGGCTTTTGGGAAAAGTACGGTTCGGACAGGACGGTGGTGCGCTTTGCCACCAGTTGGTCCACCACCGAGGAGGAGCTAAATTTCCTGCGTTCGGTGCTATAGGAATGAGACAACAAATAATATTAAGAGGGCGGATTCGTGAGAGTCCGTCCTCTTTCCGTTTTCGGGGGGTGAACTATGGCTGTCACCAAGATATTAGCCCGACACGCCCGCTTGGATCTGGGCATCAAGTACATTCTCAACGGGGACAAAACGGAGGAGCATACCCTCACGGCTCATCTCAACTGTGACCCGGGCCGGGAGTGCCGGGAGATGCTGGACACCAAGCGGGCCTACGGGAAGATGGACGGGGTGCAGTATTACCATGTCATTCAGTCCTTCAAGCCCGGCGAGGTGTCCCCGGAACTGGCCCTGGAAATAGCCAAAGAGTTTGCCCAGGAACACCTTCCCGGGTACGAGGCAGTGATTGCCGTCCATGTGGATAGGCAGCATATTCACGCGCACCTGATTTTCAACTCCGTCAACGCCGACACCGGCGAGAAATACCACAGCAACGCCCAGACCTATTACAGCCAGATCCGGGCCGTCTCAGATCGGCTGTGCCGGGAGCACGGGCTGTCTGTTGTCATGGCGGGCCAGCCCTCCCAGGCGGTGAGCTACGCCGATTGGCTCCGCCTGTCCAAGGGCCAGCCCACTTTCCGCACCATGCTGGAGGCTGACCTGCGCACCGCCATCGAGAGCGCTAACGACCTGGGCCACTTCTATCTGCTGATGGAGCACATGGGGTACGAGGTCTACCATGGCAACCGGCTGGGTTTTCGGCTGCGGGGACAAGACCATTTCATGTATCCTGGCCGCAAAAACGGGCTGTTCACCGAGGAGGGCATCCGGGCAGCCATCGAGGGTAACCTCACCGCCATTGAGGCGGGGCTGCGGCCCGCGACTGCGTACCGCCCGACCTGGAAGCCCTACAAGAAGCATCCCAAGTACACCGGCCTGCTGGCGCTGTATGTTCATTACCTGTATGTGCTGGGCAAGGCGGTCCGGCAGCAGTACCCGCCCAGGGCCGCGCCTCAGTTTCGCCAGGAGGTGATGAAAGCGGAGCGGTACCGGGCGCAGTTCGCCTTTCTCCGGGAAAACGAGATCAACACTCCCGAGGAGATGATGGCTTTTGAAGCCCGCACGGAGGACACGCTGGGCGGCCTGACCAAGCAGCGCACCATCCTGAACGTGCGCAAAAAGAAGCACCGAAAACTGTATGATGCCCTGGCTGATGTGGAGGCGCTGGCCCCCGCCGCCCAGCTCTACGGCGATGGCCTATCCGGGATGGAACCGGAGTTTGAGCGGTACATGGACGCTGTGGCTGTACTGGAACAGTGTCCCATTCCCCGGGGGCAACTCACAGCAGAAAAGGCGGACATTTACCGTCAGCTGGCAGAGGTTAACCGGCAGATCCGGGCGGAGCGGAAAAAGCTGGCCCTGTGCCGGGAAATCCAAGAAAACCTGCCCCGGATGGAGCAGGAAATCAATCAAATTGAACCGAAGGAGATGATTCGAGATGACCATAGGAGGCGGTGAGGCCGCCGACCAGATGGTGCGCATGATGCTGTCCGGGGGCGAGGTGGCCGTCCGGCTGGGCGGCTCCGCGCTGAAGAACCTGCTGGCGCTCACCATGGCGCTGGCCAGGCATGAGAAAACCCTCTCCGGCAAGGTGAACATGGAACGGATGCTGCGGGAGACCCGGGATCTGCGGCTGTTTCCCATGTCGCCGGAACAGTTCAAGCAGTTCCAGAAGCACGCCAAAAAGCAGAAAATTTTGTTCTCCGCCATCAAGGACAAAGACGGCAGGGGTCGGGTGATCGACGTGGTGATGCCAGTGACCGAGCTGGATCGGGCCAACCTGATCTTTGAGCGCATACTGTACCAGGGCCCTACCCGGCAGACCCCGGAGCGGGAGGAACGGGCCCCGTCCGGGCCTGTGAGGGGCCCTGTGGAGCCCTCCCCGGATCGGGGCAGAGAACCGTCCCAGCAGGCCCGGGAAGGCCCTCAGAAGGGCCGTCCGGGGCCGGAACAGTCCGCACCCCAGGCAGAACCCCCGGACAGGACGGAGAAGGACAGGTGGAGCCCGCCGCCCCCGCACTCCCGACTGCCGGACGATCCGTGGGAGATCCCGCCAAAAAAAGATTCTCGGTCGGGACGAGACTCGCGCGATACCAACACCAGCTCCTCTACCTCCAGAGGGAGCGGCGGGACGAGTGACAGGCCGTCCGTCCTGGGGAGGCTTCAGGGGTATCGCGCCCGGCTGGACAGTGGGAGCCGAGCCGTCCCAGCCAGAGAGAAAACCAGGGGCAAAGCGAAGCAGAGATGACAGTGGGGCATGGCAAATTTGCCATGCCCCCATTTTTCGTCATTTTTCTTTGAAGCGTTCGATTAAACTGAGCAGCGACAGGATGTCCTTATCGGACAGAGACCGCATCTCATCAAGCGCCTTTTGTAGCAATGCCGGGTTATCCGTCTGCTCATCAAAAAACGCGCTGGGCGTCACACCCAGATATTCACACATATATAGGAATTCGGCCATTGAGGGCAGCGCTTTCCCAGAAACAATGCTTTGAATATAGCTGCGGCTGTGCCCCATATCAAGGCTCATCTGATATTCAGATACTCCTTTTTGCAACCTCAGTTGTGTGACCCTCTTGCGAATAAAATCAGCGTCCATGATACCACCTCCGCAACCGAAACTATTGTATACCGGCGCAAAAAGCAATACTCCAAGTGTGTTCGGTAATTTATATTTATAATACACGATTATTATTGTATAATGTCAGAACTACACAACAAGGAGCGTGCTATCATGGAAGAAATAGAATTGAGAAAACACCGCTGCTGCTTCACCGGCCACCGGCCAGAAAAGCTCAGGCTCTCCGAGCGGAAGCTGGCCACATTGCTGGAGGCGGAGATTAAACGGGCCATCGCCGGCGGCTTCACCACCTATATCACTGGCATGGCGAAGGGGGTGGATTTGATCGCAGCTGAGATCGTCCTGCGCCTGCGGGAGCAGGATGACCGCCTGAAGCTGATCTGCGCCCTGCCGCACCCCGGCTTCGGCCAGCATTGGGGCGGCGGCTGGACGGAGCGGTTTCAGCGGGTACTGGCCCAGGCGGATCTGAGCCGAACCATCTGCCCCGGCTTTTCCCGCGGCTCCTATCAGGTGCGAAACGAGTGGATGGTGCGGCATTCCGCGCTGGTGATCGCCGTGTTCAACGGGGAGCCGGGCGGGACAAAAAACACACTGGACTTCGCCCAAAGAAGCAATGTCCCGTGTGTTGTGATCGACGGATAAATTTTGAGGGGGACGCCCAGTGATGGGAGTCCCCCTCGCCATTGGAGATGATGAATTGAATCAACCCAACCGGGCGGGCGGCATTGCCGTCCGCCTCTTTTTGTACCTGCTGGTGGTCTGGGCGGCGCTGCTGCTGGCCCAGTCCCTGGGCGGAGGGTTGCCGGACATCCTGGCCAACTTAACGGCGGCGCTGGAACATCCCTTTGCCATCCGCTGGACGGAGCGCAGCCTGATTTCCATCCTGGTTTGCTCCGCCCTCTACGCCGCCGCGCTGTGCTATTTCTCCGCCAACCGGGGAAGAACCCGGGACGGGGCGGAACACGGCTCCGCAGCCTGGGGGACGCCCCGGCAGGTGAACGCCATGTTCGCCCAGAAGCAGAACAAGCTGCTGACCCAGAACGTCCGCCTGGGGCTGGACACCCATAAGCACCGGCGGTCGCTGAATGTGCTGGTCATCGGCGGTTCCGGGGCAGGCAAGAGCCGCAGCTATGTGAAGCCCAACATTCTGGAAGCCAACACAAATTATGTGATCACAGATCCCAAGTCTGAGGTGCTGCTGGCCACCGGAGGCTACCTCAAGAGCCAGGGCTACGACATCCGGGTGCTGAACCTGGTGAATTTGGGAGAATCGGATGGCTACAACTCCTTCCGCTACATCCGGGACGAAAAGGACGCCCTGCGGCTGGTGAACAACCTGATCCAGGCCACCACCCCGAAAAACAGCCATGAAAGTGACCCGTTTTGGACAAAATCTGAGACTGCGCTCCTCCAGGCTATTATCCTCATGCTGTGGCAGGAGGCCCCGGAGTACGAACAGAACTTCTCCATGGTGATGCGGGTGCTGGAGTACGCCGAGGTGAAAGAGGAGGATGACGAGTACGTCTCGCCCCTGGATCTGCTGTTCCAATCCATTGAGCGGGAGCGGCCGGACTGTGTGGCGGTGCGGCAGTATAAAGTGTTCAAAATGGCGGCGGGCAAGACCGCCCGCTCCATCCTCGTGTCCACCGCCGTCCGGCTGGCGCCTTTCAATTTGCCCCAGATCAAGGCCATCACAGACCACGATGACATGGATCTCTACACACTGGGCGAAAAGAAATGCGCCCTGTACGCCGTGATCCCGGACAACGATAACAGTTTGAATTTTTTAGTAAGCCTGCTCTACGCCCAGGCGTTCCAGGCCCTCTACTACAGCGCCGATCAGATCCACCACGGGGCCCTGCCCCAGCACGTCCACTTTGTGCTGGACGAGTTCGCCGCTATGCCCCTGCCCGGTTTTACCCGGGAGCTGGCCACTATGCGTTCCCGCAATATTTCTGCCAGCACTATTATCCAGAACATGGCACAAATAAAGGAGCTTTATAAGGATAGCTGGGAGACAATCCCGGGCAATTCGGACACTATTTTGTACCTGGGCGGCAACGAGTCCAGCACCCACAAGTACATTTCCGAGGCCCTTGGCAAAGGCACCATCAACACCAAGACCCACGGCCAGAGCAAGGGCCGCTCCGGCTCCTGGTCTACCAATTTTCAGACCAGCGGCCGCGAATTGCTCACGCCCGATGAAGTGCGCGCCCTGGACAACCGCTACGCCATCCTGTTTATCCGGGGGGCGAAGCCGGTGCTGGATTTGAAGTACGACCTCACCAAACACCCCGCCGTCGGCCACACCGTAGACGGCGGCGGGCCGCCCTACATCCATCATCAGAAGAAGCCCAAAACCTGGCTCCAGGGCAAACCTTTATTCACCCCGGAAGCCGACACAGAAATGGAGGAAACTGAACATGAACGATCTGAAGAAGAATAAGCTCCAGCGCCGGGCCAAGCGGCTGTATGCCCTGTGCGTCTGCCTGGCCCTTGCCGCCGTCCTGTGCATCACCCCGGCCTTCGCCGCCGCGGGCGGCGACCCCCTGGGCGTGGTCAACAACCTGTCCGACTTCATTTTTTCCCTGATCCGCGCCGTGGGCCTGATCCTGCTGGGCTACGGCATTTTGCAGGTGGGTCTGTCCCTCCAGTCCCACGACCCCTCCCAGCGATCCAACGGGATGCTCACCATCGCGGGCGGCATTGTGATCACGTTCACCCGTGAAATCCTCAACCTGATTACCGGGGCCGGGGCATGAAGGAAGAAGAAATGGGCAGACGCGCCGGCGCCTGCCCTCTCATTTTGTGCGGCGACGCGGCGGAGCAGCTTCGGACGCTGAACACAGACAGCGTCCACTGCTGCGTCACCTCTCCGCCCTATTTCAACCTTCGGGACTATGGCACTCCCGGTCAGCTTGGCCGGGAGACCACCCCGGAGGAGTATGTGGAGAAGCTGGCGGCTGTGTTCCGGGAGGTGCGGCGGGTGCTGCGTCCGGATGGAACCCTGTGGCTGAACCTCGGGGACAGCTACACCAGCGGGGGCCGCAAAACCAGGGACTTCGATCCGAAACTCCCGGCGCGTTCGGTGGATCGTCGGCCACGAACGCCCCAGGGCATGAAGCCCAAGGATCTGATCGGCATCCCGTGGATGGCGGCCTTCGCGCTCCGGGCGGACGGCTGGTATCTGCGGCAGGATATCATCTGGCACAAGCCAAATGCCATGCCGGAAAGCGTGAAGGATCGCTGCACCAAAAGCCACGAGCACATCTTCCTGCTGTCCAAATCGGCGCGTTACTATTTTGACTCCGACGCCATCCGGGAACCCTTTAGCACACCGCCCCGCGCCGGGGAGCGCCGGAGCTACCGCCCCGGCTGTGCGTCCAGCTTCGGTCTGGATCGCGGTCACATGGAGCAGCGGGGCAATTTCGCCGGCCTGCCCCTCCATCCGGGCGGACGGAACAAGCGGGACGTTTGGACGGTGAGCACCAGCAGCTTCAAGGGAGCGCATTTCGCGGTTTTTCCTGAATCGCTGGTGGAGCCCTGCGTCCTGGCCGGGTGCCCGGAGGGCGGTGTGGTGCTGGATCCGTTCATGGGCAGCGGCACCACAGGCGTGGTGGCCCAGCGGCTGGGACGGCGGTTCGTGGGCATCGACATCAACCTGGACTACTGCTGCATGGCAGCGGAACGGCTCTCCAAAGGAAGGGAGGTAGCCTGATTGGGAAGCGGAAACTGGATCGTGGACAACCTGAACTCCGCCCTGTCCACCTGGAACGGCAAGCTGGCGGAAATCTGGACGCTGATCTCCACCAGCCCGGAGAATTTCAAGGGTGGCGGGGCTTGGTCTGTGATCGTTAATATAAATGATGGACTGAAGGCGGTGGGCTACGCCCTGCTGGTGCTGTTTTTCGTCATGGGTGTGGTCAAGACCATGGGGAGCTTCGCGGAAATGCGGAAACCGGAGCAGGCTGTTAAGTGCCTGGTCCGCTTCGTGCTGGCTCAGGCGGCGGTGTCTCACGGTATGGAGATCATGACAGCCCTGTTCAGCATCGCCCAGGGGATGGTATCCTCCATCATGAGTTCCTCCGGCCTGTCCGCCATGGCGGCAGCCACGCTGCCGGCGGAAATGGTGGCTGTGATCGAGGATGTGAGCTTTTTGGAAAGCATCCCCCTGTGGGCGGTGACCCTGTTGGGCTCCCTGTTCATCTGGGGGCTGTCCCTGGTGATGATCTTGACCGTCTATAGTCGTTTTTTCAAACTCTATATGGCCACCGCTATCGCGCCCATCCCCATGGCCAGCTTCGCGGGACAGCCCTCCAGCAGCATCGGCGTAGCATTCCTGAAAACCTACGCGGCGATCTGTTTGGAGGGCTGTGTCATTGTGCTGGCCTGTGTGATTTTCTCAGCGTTTGCCTCGGCTCCGCCCGTGATCGCGGACGACACCCTGGCTGCGGCCACCATCGTGTGGAACTATGTGGGGGAAGTTTTGTTCAATATGCTCGTGCTGGTGGGGGCCATCAAAATGAGTGACCGGCTCATTCGAGAACTGATGGGGCTGGAGTGATTCAGCGCCAGAGGTTATCGGTGCTGACGGCGTACTGCCCATTGGCCCGAGCCTGCCGGATCCGGTAGGCGAACAGCTCCGCCGCCGCGCGATCCTCCAAGTGCTGGCCGATGAAATCGTAGACCTTCCGTGCCCCGGTGACCACCCAAGACAGGATCACCAGCCCCACCAGGGCGAACAGGATGCCGTCTGCCAGCGCCGGGTTGGCCTGTGTCCAGCCGTGGAACACGGTGAGGGCCAGCGCGATGTACAGCATAGGAAGGCCAAGCCGGAGCTTGAGCGCCAGACGGAACAGGATGGGGAGCAGGAACAGCCATGCACATAGCATAAAAATCCGAGTCATCATTGCGACGAACCCCTTTCAAGTAGTTTGTCGCATCTTACCATGGGCGGGCGGGCTTTGCAACGGTCTGTGCGGGAAAAGCCTTTTCTATCACAAATCCTTGCAGGCTTTCAGCCTTCGGTAGATTTCCTGTCCATCCTTGCGCCCGAACCGCCGCAGGGAGTCCAGATAGATCACCTTGGGCGAGGTTCCTGCCTGCAGGACATCCTGGATCTCCTGCAAACGGCCAGAATACTCGGTGCCTTCAAACGCTTCCTGGAGCATCTGCCGGATTCTCAGGTTCTCCTGATAGGCGGCGTAGAACTGGCCAATGTCCATCGACTTCCGCTGGGCACGGATCAGCCTTGCCCGCTCACTGTTTTCCCCCGCCGTGATGATCCCGTGCTCAATGCTTTCACTCAGCGCCACCCGGTGCTTTGTCCCGGAGCGATCCTGCCAATAATCCCGTATCGCCTGGAACCCGCTGTCATTGCTGATGAGCACGGCGTTTTTGCACCGCTCGGCCCCGAACAGCTCCCCAACCTTGGTGGCTATGTAAAAGTCAAGGCCGTTTTTCCGCTTGGTCAGCAGTTTGCAGACTTCAAACCCACAGCCGGAATTTTTGATATTGTCCAAATGGCGCATTTCCGTTTGAGGGGCGCTGCCGCTGTAAAAAACGATAACATGATCGGAGGGAAGGAGATGTTCGCTCCCCCGCATCCCTGAGTTCCGCACATTTTCATAATCAATCAAAAAATACACAAAAACGCCCCCTTTCCCACAGTATAGCACAGCCCGCTTCTGTGGTCGAGGGGGAAATTTCAGGAGGTGGCAACCATAGAAGTCCGCATCAACAAAGAAGTCCGGGACTACCAGGAAAGCATCTTTTTCGGCCTGTCCCTGCGGCAGCTCGTGTTCGCCCTGCTGGCCGTGCTGGTGGCCGTGGGCGTGTACTTCGGCCTGCGCAATATCGTGGGCAGCGGCGAAATCGGCTGGATCTGCGTCCTGGCGGCGTTTCCCTTCGCCCTGGGCGGGTTCTTTACCTACAACGGCATGACCTTTGAGAAGTTCCTGCTGGCGTTCATCCGCTCCGAGCTGCTGTACCCGAAGAAGCTGGTGTTCCGTTCGGAAAACCTGTACGCCAAAGCCCTTGAAAATTCATCTGTGAAGGAGGCACTGCGGCTTGATTAAAACCCTGCAAAACGCATTGAAACAGGATCGGGAGGGCTTCGACCTTCCACGATCCGTCCAGGACGCCATCCCCATCCGCCGCCTGTGGCCGGATGGGGTTTTCCAGTTCGGAAGCAAATTCTCCAAAACCATTCGGTTCAGCGACATCAACTATGCCATCGCCTCTAAGGAGGACAAAACCTCCATGTTCCTGGGCTACTCCGAGCTGCTCAACGCCCTGGACGCGGGCTCCGCTACCAAACTCACCATCAACAACAAGCGGCTCAACCGCCAGGACTTCGAGCAGAAGATTCTCCTGCCCCGCCAGGACGACTACCTGGACGGCTACCGGGCCGAGTACAACGCCATGCTCATGGACAAGGTGACGGACTCCTCCAACAGCGTGGTTCAGGAGCGGTATGTCACCCTCTCCGTCCACCGCAAGAGCATCGAGGAGGCCCGCACCTTCTTCGACCGGGTGACGGCGGACGTCACCACCCGGCTGAACCACCTGGACTCCCACAGCGAGGAGCTGGATGCGGTGGAGCGCCTGCGGGTGCTCCACGACTTTTACCGCACCGGCGAGGAAACCGAGTTCCACGTGGACCTGCGGGACCTGATGCGCAAGGGCCACAGCTTCAAAGACGCCATCTGCCCAGACAGTCTGGAGTTCAAAAAGGACCATTTCATCATGGGCGGCAAATATGGCCGGGTGCTGTTCCTGAAGGAGTACGCCAGCTACATCAAGGACTCCATGGTGAACGAACTGACGGCGCTGAACCGCACGATGATGCTGTCCATCGACGTGATTCCGGTGCCCACCGACGAGGCCGTCCGGGAGATGCAGAGCCGCCTTCTCGGGGTTGAGACCAACGTCACCAACTGGCAGCGGCGGCAGAATAACAACAACAATTTTTCCGCTGTGATCCCCTATGACCTGGAACAGCAGCGGAAGGAGACCCGTGAGATGTTGGACGATCTCACAACTCGGGACCAGCGGATGATGTTCGCCGTGGTGACACTGATCCATCTGGCGGACAGCAAGGAGGAGCTGGACAGCGACACGGAAACCCTCCAGGCCACGGCCCGGAAGCACCTGTGCCAGCTGGCCACGCTGAACTGGCAGCAGGCGGACGGGCTGGTGACAGCCCTCCCCTTGGGCCTGCGGCGGATCGACGCCCTGCGCACCTTGACTACTGAGGCTCTGGCGGTGCTCATGCCCTTCAAGGCCCAGGAGGTACGGGACCGGGGTGGGGTGTACTACGGGCAGAACACCATCAGCAAAAACCTGATCATCGCCAACCGAAAGGAGCTCCTCAACGGCAACGGCTTCGTCCTGGGCGTGTCCGGCTCCGGCAAGTCCTTCACCGCCAAGGCGGAGCTGGTGAACGTGGCCCTGGCCACCAATGACGACATCATCGTCATCGACCCAGAATCCGAGTATCGGCCCATCGTTGAGGGCCTGGGCGGCGAGGTGATCGACATCTCCGCCACCTCCCGGAACCACATCAACGCCATGGATATGGAGCAGGGTTATGGCGACGGGGACAACCCCGTGGTGCTGAAGTCCGAGTTCCTGCTGTCCCTGTGTGAGCAGCTGGTGGGCTCAGGGAAGCTGTCCGCCAAAGAGAAATCCATCATTGACCGCTGTACCGCCCAGTGCTACCACGAGTACATCCGGGGTGGGTGCAAAGGGAAAACGCCAACCCTCCAGGATTTTCACGCGGAGCTGCTCCGCCAGCCGGAACCGGAGGCCAAGGACGTGGCGCTGGCCATTGAGCTGTTCACCGAGGGCAGCCTCAACACCTTTGCCAAGCCCACCAATGTGGACACGGATGCCCGAATCCTGTGCTATGACATCCGGGATTTGGGCAAGCAGCTCCTGCCCGTGGGGATGCTGGTGGTGCTGGACAGCGTGTTCAACCGCATCATCCGCAATCGAGCGCTGGGGCGGAACACCTGGATCTATATCGACGAAATCTATCTGCTGTTCCAGCACGAGTACAGCGCCAATTTCCTGTTTACCCTTTGGAAACGGGTGAGAAAGTACGGGGCGCTGTGTACGGGCGCCACCCAGAACGTGGAAGATCTCCTCCAGTCCCACACAGCCCGCACCATGCTGGCCAACAGCGAGTTTCTGGTGATGCTGAACCAGGCCAGCACCGATAGGGCGGAGCTGGCCGGCTTGCTGAACATCTCGGAGAATCAGCTCTCCTACATCACCAATGTGGACGCAGGGCGGGGGCTTATCAAGTGCGGCAGCGCCATCGTGCCCTTCGTCAACAGTTTCCCGAAGAATACGCATCTTTACCGCTTAATGAGTACAAAGTTCATGGAGGCCGGCGCGGCCTAACGGATCAGCTTCTCCAGGTCGGCGGGAGCCGCCTGGGGGCACAGGCTTCGCAGGTGCGCCAGCAGTCGGGCCTTGGACTCCGCAGGATCGCGGCGGTAGGCGCTCCGGGTGACCTCCGCTCCCAGCACGTCCTCCGCCACAGCGTAGCGGGCCACGCCCCAGCCGTAGGGTTTCCCGTGCTTGTCCTTGGAATATTCGAAGCTGTGGACGGTGACATAGGTCTGCATTTGCAGACGGGTGATGACGGTCTCAAAACCTTTCATGCCGTTCCCGCCGAAGCCCGCCGCCTTTTTCAAGTCTTTGGTCAGCGTGGGGCCGTCCCGGAGAAGCACATCCATAATACACTTGTCCTTATAGCTGGCCAGCCCATCCTCATAGCGGGCGTCGAAATCGTAGCCATCCCTGCGGTAGTTGGCCAGGTCTGGGTACCAGGCCCGGCTCACCAGTCCGGCTTTTTTGTTGAACAACTTGCCATAGGCCGCCATGCCCCGTCGGGCCACCTCCATGCGCCATTCCCAGGGGCCGTCCCACCCCTTCCGCAAACCAATATCGGCTGGGGGTGAAGTCCTCAATGGAGCAGTCTGGGATGTCGCAGGCGAAAAAGGGCAGCAGACCCCGCTCCAGGGCCAGGGTCTCCAGCTCGTCGGCGTTGCGGATGGTTGGGTTTGACATGGCGGTCACCTCTCGGGCAGTTTATCACAAAACACCGAAAAATGCAAAATGGGGGTGAATAAGATTCAGAAGGTCAAAGAAAAGCGTTCCGTCGTCAGAAAAGCAAAAGAAAAGATCCAGGCCGCGCCGAAGGAGCTCCTCCGGCGCGGCCTGCTCATCGGGACAGAAAAGCTGAAGGGCCAGCTCAGGGATGCCGTCGATGGCGGGCGGCGGGAGGACACCGAGGCCGACCACGCCCAGGATGCCGCCCAGGCGGGCGTCCAGCGGGCGGTGGGCAGGCTGGGAAAGCTGGGGCGGGGTAAGAAAGGGGACAGCAGTAGACCAAGAAAGGCCCGCTCGGATGCGGACGTGCCGGAGGCCCATGCGGATACGTCGGTGCCCGGTTCCCAGACGGGGGCGGATATCCCAGCCAGCCGCGGGGAGCCTGTGCGGATTAAAACCCGGGAAACTGCTTCCGCTGCCGTCCCAGTGGAGCGTCGCCCTTCGGTGTCGGCTGTGCAGCACGCCATCAAGACGAGGGAAACCAGCAGCACTTGCCGCCAGATGGACAATCCTATGGAGGGGGCGACCCGATCTGAAAATCGGGGCCAGAAGGAGTTTGTGCGGGAGCGGGGCAAGACGGCGTTTGGGCGGAGGGCGGAGTCCCATTGCGGGGGAGCATCTTCCACCCGGGGGCACAGTGTGGACAGCGCCCCGGCGCGGCGTCCCACAGCCCAGATGACAGGGTGGAACGAGCAGTCTGTGAACACACCTACCCGTAAGGCCGCGGACGAAGGTAAAAAGGCTGCCCGCCCAGGCCAAAGGGCCACGGGGCGGGCAATCCATCAGCGGACGGAAGCGGCGGTGAATTCCGCTCCCAAAGCGGTTAAAACAGCGGAGCACAGCCGCCAAGTCGTTCGGCAGGCCGCCCATGCCACCGTCCAGGCCCAGCGGCGGGCTGTGAGGGCCGCAGACGGGGCACGGTGGGCGACGGCGACCGTGGGCAGGCCCGTGGCAAAGGCCGCGGTGTCGGCCCTGCGTGGGGCCGCGTCGGCCATCCGGGCGGCGATGGCCCCGCTGGCCGCTGGGGGCGGGGCGGTGATCGCGGTGGTGCTGGTGCTGTGTCTGGTGGGGGCACTCTTGCTGTCCCCGCTGGGGATTTTGTTCTCCGGCGAGGAAAACAGCGGCCAGACCACCGCCGACGCTGTCCGGGAGATCAACCGGGAGTACAGCGCCAAGCTGGAGGGGTTGCAAGCAGGTGCCACTTGCGATGAAGTGAGACTATCTGGCAGCCGCGCCCCGTGGCCGGAGGTACTGGCGGTGTATGCAGTAAAAACCACCTCCGACCCGACCAACGGGCAGGAGGTGGTTACCATGACGGATGAGAAACGGGAATTGCTAAAGCGGGTTTTCTGGGATATGAACCAGGTGGCAGGCTTTACAAGTACAGTGCCCAACGGAGATGACGAGGGAGAGACGACCACCCTGCACATCACCATCACCGCCAAAACAGCCTATGAAATGGCGGATATTTACGGTTTCAACGCTACCCAGCGTCAGCAGTTGATGGAGTTGCTTTCCGATGAGTACCGGGAGCTGTGGAACGCCGTGCTCTATGGCACCGGCAGCAGCGAGATTGTGGCCGTGGCGCTGTCCCAGGTGGGCAACGTGGGCGGACAGCCTTACTGGAGCTGGTATGGCTTCGACCACCGGGTGGATTGGTGCGCCATATTTGTGAGCTGGTGCGCCAACGAGTGTGGCTACATCGACGCCGGAGTGATCCCGAAATTCGCGGGCTGTGTGCAAGGCTCCCATTGGTTTAAAAATCGGGGGCAGTGGCAGGATCGCAGCTATACACCGAATCCGGGGGATCTGATTTTCTTCGATTGGGACAATCCGGGCGGGTTCTCTGGGCCGCAGGACAGTGTGCCTGACCATGTGGGTATTGTAGAACGGGTGGAAAATGGCCGAGTTTACACAATAGAAGGCAACTCCGGGGACAAGTGCTGCCAAAGGAACTATCCAGTGATGTATTATGAGATTTATGGCTATGGAACGCCAGAACAATAAAAAAATAGTAGGTATCATGTTTATACCCGTGTTGCCTTTTTGCTTAATGGGTCGGCTCAACCTGTGCGTCGTTTCTTGTTGGTTATTACTCAGGCAAATAAAAAATTTGAATCAGTTCAGCTTCACACTTCTTTCTCATATAAAATATGCCGTACCTGAGTCGGTCAGGTACGGCATAACTCTTCTTGACACAAAATTATACCTTCCACGCAGGACGATGAGCTTAATGTCAGGTCACAAACTCACGACTCCGCAACAACAAAAGCAGTGGCCATGTTGCCGGTTGTTGTGATGGAAACGAAAAGCGATGTGATTTCAGCACGATCCAATACCGTTTGGAGAAAGCTGTCAACATAGATATATGGGCTTCCGGCCTCATTGTTTTTTGTCTCGATTCGGCGGTAGTCAAATCCCTTGTCGGCCAACCTTGGGGCAATCGCTTTAAATGCGGCCTCTTTTACGGCAAATCGGGAGGCAAGATATTCTGCCGGGTCTGCCTTTTCTTGGGCAGCAGACAATTCTCCCTCAGTAAATACTCTGGCCAGAGAGCCTTTGGTCATGCGCTTTAGCAGATCCTCGACGTCTCCGATGACAACCGTATCAATTCCGATCCCCCTGATCATGGTCATCTCCTCCTGCTCTTCTGTATGTTTACTCAACATTCCAGCGCGGAATTCTGAAACTGATACGAAAGAATGTAGTAGTGCCGTTCTGTGGCAGATGCGGGCAGTTCCCCCAAAAGCTCAGTAATTTTTTCAAAACGATAATTGAGGGATGAACGGTGCATATTCATCGCTTTCGCCGTTTGAACCAGGTTTCTGTCGTTTAAGTAATACATATAAAGCGTGTATGCCAGCTCGGTGTTGTGCTTATTGTCGTGCGCTGAAAGACATTTCAGCGTAGGAGAAAGGAAAACCTCCAGCGATTCTCTTTGCAGGAACAGATTTTTCAGATGCACAAGATAATAATCCTCGTAATAATAACATCCAGGCACGTCGTGAACGGCCCGCGCCGCTTCCAATGCCCTCAGCGCCTGGTTATAGTAGGAACGGATCTCCATTATATTGGAGAAATTATTGCTGAGGGAGGCATAGAGCTTATTCTTTACACAGAAAGCCCGGAAAGATGTGAACGATGCCTCCGAGAGCTTGCCGTTGGGCATAACCGGGATCAAAGCAAGTATCTTCTTCTCGTAAATGACGATCCTGCTGTTGGCAAAGAGATATTCCAGCTGATTGCGTATCTGCAGCATATTGACGGCGCCCGGCGTCAGCTCTGTTGAGATGACGAGACAACGCATATTGTCGGGGAATGTGCGATCCAGCTGATGAATGAATGCCTGGTAAGCACCGCTCACAACAACCGCCTCATCCAGCAGATCGAGGATAAAGTGCTCAAAGGGCCGTTTCCCATTTTGGCGCAGCAGTTCATCGTGCTTCATTTGCAGATAGATGTAGCTGCGCAGGATCATCAGCAATTCCATGTCTATCTCAGTGAACGTGTGCTCGAACTCGTTTACAACAATATGTCCATAATCCTTTTCCGCGCTGACCGATACCAGCAACTGGTTGATCTGCATCTGATCATGAAATGCCATGATAGGGGTTTTGCTCTTTTTGACCCGGCTGTGAAGCGCACCACGATTTGCGAACGTATAATCTCCGCTGGAAAATCCCCCGTTTTCAAGCAGCATATCTGTAACCTGCGATTCCTGTGCCTGCAGCGCCTGTCTTGTTACGCCGGCAATCCGGTAAGAGGAATCAAAAATCACGAGAGGGTTCCGCAGGAACGGATACGCCGCGTCAACCAGAGTTTGCACCCTTGCACCCTCCGTCAAGGCTTCTAAAAGCACGGCACTCATGGCGTTTTTCTGATCCTCTATGAGAAAGCGCTCCCGAATGGTTTGGACGATGTGTTCCGTCTGCTCTGTCCGTATCAATAAAACGCAGCCCTGCCAAGCGTTTAGAAGCTGTGCTTTCTCAAACGTGGGGGCGGCACAGAACACCAGATGGCCACAGCCGCTCTGTGCCTGCCGCTGGACAGCTTCTAAGTTGTCACTGATATACACCGTGTCCGGTAATGGGGAAGCATTCTGCTCCCTCAAGATCTCCCAGCGGGTCAAGCCGTCGTCTCCGAGAGGGGCGCCCAACAGCTCGGTTTTATCATGAGTATTGAATAACTTCTGAAGCAAGCTGATGGTAATACACATGAAGCTTTCCTCCTCCAGAGAATCCTATGCTGTTTCCTGACGTACCTTAAATTATAACAAAACGCTTGGCTGCGTTCATCGTACAAGTTTGTAGGAAACAGGTTTGTTTTTTCCAAAAGCTATGTATGTGGTATTTGGGAACAGCCCGATTATAATTATATTATACAAAAGCGAACTGATTCGCAATATAAAATTCATGGAAATTATTAGGGAAACAGGAGGAGCACAGCGATGAAAGACGCCTACACGATTCTAACGGTGAATCCCGGTTCAACAGGGACAAAGCTCGGGCTGGTTCGTGGGGACAGGATCCTGCTGGATTTGAACGTGGACACACCGAAAGGAATGTTTCAGGACTGCCCGAATTTCGAGGATCAGGTGCCGAAACGTGAGCAGATGATTTGGGATATGCTGCGGGAGGCAGGGGTCGAGCTGGAGTCCATTGACGCCGTATCTGGCCGGGGCGTAGGTGTCCATTCCTGCACAGGCGGTACATACCTTATCAACGACCTCGCCTATGAGCACGCGCTGCACGACGTGGAGGGCATCAATCATCCCGCCACGCTGGGCATCGTACTCGCCGCCAAAATTGCGGAAAAGCTGAATGTGCCCGCCTACTTCGTAAACCCCATGAGCACGGACGAGCTAAGTGACGTGGCGCGGATGACCGGCATCCGGGGCTTGTACCGCCCCTCCCACGCCCACCCGCTGAATATGAAGCAGGTGGCGATCCATCACAGCGAGTTGATGGGGAAACGCTATGAGGACTGCAACTATGTGATCCTGCACATGGGCGGCGGGACAAGCATCGCGGCCCATGAGAAGGGGCGGGCCGTGGACAGCACCCGCATCGGGGACGGCCAAGGGCCAATCTGCCCGAACCGGAGCGGCGACTTGTGCATTGATGATGTGATGACCCTGCTCCGAAGGGGCATGACACCGGAGGAGGTCAACGAAATTGCCTCCCGCCGGGGCGGGCTCATGCAGCTGTGCGGCACCGATGATGTGCGGAAAATTCGCAGTGAACTGATTCCCGCCGGGGACAAGCGGGCAAAGCTGGCGCTGGACGCTATGGAGTATACGATGGTCAAATGGGCCGCCATGATGGCCGGCGCACTACGTGGGCAGGTAGACGCCATCCTGATGACCGGCGGGCTTGCCAATGACAAGGTTTTGGTGGAGCAGCTCACAAAGGATTTGAGCTGGATTGCCCCGGTCTATGTCTATCCGGGCAGCTTTGAGACGGAAGCACTGGCGTCCGGGGCGATCCGTGTCCTGAGCGGTGTGGAGGAAGTAAAGGAATACACGGGCAAGCCGGTGTGGGACGGTTTTGATTTTGACTGAGACAGGACAGGTGCGATTCCCTGCGTACACAGCACACTGCCCCAAAGGTGTGCTGGAGATGAAGCTCACCATCGCCCGCTGCCACACGGATTCCTCTGGGCGGATGCCGCCCCATGTGTTGGCCAAGGTGATGGAGGACGCCGTAAAGCGGCAGATGGAAGCGTGTGGCTGGGGCAGGGAAACGATGGAGACAAAGAATGTCGCTTTGGTTGTCGGGTGGACCTCCATTCAAATCAAGCGGTTGCCTCGTTTAGGTGAAAGCCTTTTGGCGCGGATCTGGCCGGGCAGGAAAAAATGCTCCATGCACGTTCGGAAATATGCGTTTTTCACCGATGTGGGTGAGGCGCTGGTCAGTGCCGCGGTGCTGTTTCTGCCGATGGATCGAACCAGCCGGAAGCTGACGGTGGCAGAAATTCCGGTGCTGCCGGAGGTGGTGATCTCCGGAGAGGCGGATGTCCCCAGCCTGCGCAGGGCGTTCCCCACGAAGCTGCCCAACCAAGCTGTGCGGACAGTACGAGCCCATGAAATTGACGAAAACGGCCACATGAACAATACCTGCTATCTTCAATGGGCCAATGAGCTTTGGGAGAACGATCACCGTAGACAACACGAACCGCGCTCTATCTGGGTACAGTATGCCAATGAGCTGATGGAAGGCCAGACGGTTACGCTGGACTACGCCGTACAGGGGCAGCGCCTGTATGTGCGCGGGAGCGTTAACCAAACGGATTCCTTTCTTGCCGTCATTCAGTATGAATCCCCGCCGGTGGCAGGGATTGTTCGTAAAAAAGATTCTTCATAAGAGGAACACAAATAGATTTTTGAAAGGAGTGGCAAGACAGAATGATCGTAGAAAACAGAGGCCAGCAGCAGAGCGTGCGGTATGTGGTGGATACAGGCCGCTGCTGCGGGTGCAGGCGGTGCATCCGCAGATGCCAGGAGAACGTATGGCAGTGGGACGAGGAACACCATCATGCGTATCCGAAGTATCCGGATGAATGCGTTCTGTGCTACCAGTGCGAAATGGACTGCCTGAACAATGTCATTGACATTCAGGCAATCGCCACGATGCAGGTCGATCCGCTGGAGTACAGTGCGGAGCTGATGAAAAAACGTGAGGAGGCGAACCAGTAATGGCAGATGTGAAGGATTACGGAGAACTGTTTACCGCGGATATCCTGGTTGTTGGCGGCAGTATGTCCGGTCTGACAACCGCCATCCGGGCCAAGGAAAACAACCCGGAGCTGGATATTCTGGTGATCGACAAGGGCGTCATCGGCTGGAACGGGCAATCCACAAAAGCCGGCAACGGCATTCGCGCCACCTCAAAGCATCCGGACGGCGTAATGAACGCTTTGGGTTACCTGGTTCATGCTCACACTCCGTTTTTAAACGATCAGGAATTTCTCAAGCGGTACCTGGAGGTTCATCGGGACAACATCGACTACATGAAGCACTGCGGCGTCCAACTCTCCTGCGATGAGGAGGGCAACGCCACGCCGCTCCCGTTTATCCCTGATGCGCTGGATATGGCCGGCGTCTCCATTAACGTCAACGCGCAGCTCCGGGCCTTTGCCCTGAAGCTGGGTATCCGCCTGATGAGCCGCGTCAACATTTTTGAGCTGCTCACCAGTAAAACGGGCAAGGTCATCGGTGCCATCGGCTTTGATATGGATCACGGCGAGTGCAAGATTTTCCACGCGAAGGCGGTGGCCATGGCCACGCAGGGCTGCCACTTTAAGAAGATTGGCCTTGAATTTATGGGCTATGGCACCGGCGTGGGCGCCATGTACCGCGTAGGCGCAGTGATGCGGAACGTGGAGTTTTCCACCCAGGTGGACGTGGTATTCAAAAAAACCAACACACCCATCTATGGCGGCTTTAATATGATCTGCAACAAGCATGGGGAGAACCTGACCCAGAAGTATATCGGCCACGTCGAATGGGAGGTGACCCCCGCTCTGGTCAACGCCATGGTGCAGGAGATCGCGGCGGGCAACGGGCCGCTGTGGGTGGATCTGGAAAAGCCCGATGAGGTCCGCATGATGATCGGCGGCACGGACATGGACGAGTCCACTCAGCGTATGCTGCGCGACAAAATGGCATGGGAGCATCTGGTGTTTACCAAGACGGCAAAAAACATTGGCGAAGTGGGGACCAAGCCGGAGACTACCATTAAAACCGTTATCCAGGTCGAGCCCATCAAGGTGGATACCGACATCAAAACGGACGTTGAGGGCCTTTGGGCTCCCGGCAAGGTTTCCACGCAGGGCGACGCTTACTTCGGCTGGACACGCGGCGACGGCTTAGGCTACGCCGCTACCACCGGCATGATGGCTGGTGACAGTATCGCACCCTACGCGGCGGCAGCGGGCTGGGATGACCTCGATCTCGAACAGGTGGCCGCGCTGAAGGAAAAGATCTACGCCCCGCTGAATCGCCCCAACGGACGGCAGCCGAAGGAGATCTACGACATGATCGAGCGCTATATCTTTGATGTCAACAAGTGCGTCCTAAAAAGCGAGGCTGAGATCCATAAGGTCTATCAGGATATCGAGGAAATGAAACGGATTGTCCCCCAGCTCACCGCCGATGACCCCCACACCCTTTCCAAGTGCCTGGAGGCGGCGGACACCATCCTGTGCCTGGAGATGATCTTCCGTTCCGCGGATATGCGCAAAGAGAGCCGCGGCATCATGTACCCCCATTACCGGACGGACTACCCCGAGACGGATAACGAGAACTGGCTGAAGTGGATCAACATCCGCCAGGGCAAAGACGGCGAGATGGAGCTGTTCACGGAGGACATCCCCATGTGGAGATATCCCATCCGCCCGGAGGGATACCAGATCCCCGAAGGCCATGTGGAAGAATATTACGTATAAGGAGGGTGCGGGAATGAACACAGTCAATATCAAAATCAACGGCTACGACTATACCATGAAGCATGGGATCACCATCCTGGACGCATCCTTTGAAACGCTGAAGTTCCAGCGGGAGTTTTTGCGGCAGCCGATCCCCACGCTTTATTACCTGAAGGGCGTTGTTGACGTGGATGACTCCGGTGTCTGCGTGGTGGAAGCGGACGGCAAGCTGGTGAACGCCTCCACCACCCGCATCCGCGAGGGCATGGAGATCCAGACCCGGAGCGGCGCGGTGATGGCAGCGCGGCGGGAGGCGCTGGCAAAAATCCTGGCGATCCACAACAAGTCCTGCGTCTACTGTATGCGCTCCACCCAATGTGAGCTGCAAAACCTGCTGCATGAGTACGGCTTCACAGACGAGGCGGAGCTGCCCATGAGCAGCATCCAGCCCCTGGATCTCTCCTCGGTGGTTCTGGTGCGGGACAATAACAAGTGCATCCGCTGCAAGCGCTGTGTCAATGTGTGCGCCAAAATGCAGGCCGTCTCCGCCATCGCCGCCACCGGCGCCGGCCTGGAGGCCAGCATTGAGCCCGCGTCCCCGAAGGGCCTGGCCGCGGCCAGCTGCGTCAACTGCGGCCAATGTGTGGCCGTGTGCCCTGTGGGGGCGCTGACGGAAAAACCCCAGTGGGAGCTGGTGAAAGAGGCGATTGCGGATCCTGACAAGTTTGTTGTGGTTCAGGTGGCCCCGGCGGTTCGGGCCGCCCTGGGCGAAAGTTTTGAGTTCCCCATTGGCGTTGACACAGAGGGCCGGATTGCCGGCGCGCTGCGGAGGCTTGGCTTTGACAAGGTGTTTGACACCAAGGTCGGCGCTGACCTGACCATCATTGAGGAGGCCAATGAGCTGATCGAGCGGATCGAAAACCATGGCGTGCTGCCCATGATGACCTCCTGCTGCCCCGGGTGGGTGAAGTACGCGGAGCACTTCTACCCGGATCTGCTGGACAACCTCTCCACCTGCAAGTCCCCCCATACGATGTTTGGTGCGCTCATCAAATCCTGGTACGCGGGAAAAATGGACATCCCCAAGGAGAAAATTGTCACGGTCAGCGTCATGCCCTGCACCGCAAAGAAGTTTGAGATCACCCGCCCTGACGAGTGCGGCGCGGGGGTGCCGGATGTGGACTATGTGATCACCACCAACGAGCTTGGAAAAATGCTCAAGGACGCAGAGATCCAGCTGGAGGCGATTTCCCCGTCGGAACGCTTCGACGAGCCGCTGGGGGAGGGAACCGGAGCCGGCGTCATTTTCGGTGCCACAGGCGGAGTGATGGAGGCCGCGCTGCGCACCGCCGTAGAAAAGCTCACCGGGAAGCCGCTGGAGAAGCTGGAGTTTGTGGACGTGCGCGGCATGAACGGCATCAAAGAGGCCGCTTACGAGCTCAACGGTACAACGGTCAAGGTGGCCGTGGCCTCCGGGCTTGCCAATGCCAACGCATTACTTACCAAGATCAAAAACGGCGAGGCAGACTACCAGTTCGTAGAGATCATGGCCTGTCCCGGCGGCTGCGTCAACGGCGGCGGGCAGCCTCATCAGCCGGCGGCGGTAAGGGCCCTTCAGGATGTTCCCAACCTGCGCGCGGACGCCCTTTATCGCAGCGATGATCACAGCGCACTGCGCAAATCCCATGATAACCCGGCGCTGAATCAGATTTACGCCGAGTATCTCGGGGAGCCCGGCAGCGAAAAGGCCCATCAGCTGCTGCACACAAGCTACATCATGCGGTAAACGCCGTATTGTATTGAATCAGATAGGAGGATCGCAATGAGCTTTAACGACAATGTACCCAAACTGAAGCCCTATTCCAGAAGCGTGTCCATCATCGGCGTGGGCGCCACGCCCTTTGTGCGGGTTTTGGATGACCCGGCCGTGGACGGCCTGTGTGAGCCGGAGCTGTTTGCCTATGCGGCCCGGGACGCCATGAAAGACGCCGGCGTGGATGGCAGCGACGTGGAGTTCTTTATCCACGGCCAGGCAGGCCCCGGCTGGACCAGCAACTACGCCACGCCCAATATGCACGTGGCCAACTGGATCGGCATGAAGGCCAAAGGCTCCTACCACCACAGCGAGGCCTGCGCCACGGGGTATGTGGCGCTGGAAACCGCAGTGCAGCTTGTGGCCTCCGGCCAGTATGATATGGTACTGAGCGGCTGCATCGAGATGCCCTATTCCATCGCTTACCCCACCCGCGTCCTCACCAAGCGGCGCTTTGGCACCGACGCGATCTTCCATGAGACGCTCTGCTCCACCCTGCCCAGGGACTACACCCTGTTCACCCGCGGCGCGCTTCCCTTCAACTCGGAATCCTGGCTGGATTACTATGTCAAGGAAAACAACATCAGCCCGGAGGACGTGGACGCGTTTATGACGGAGCTCTCCATCAACTGCCGCCGCGCCGCCGCGCTGAACCCCCTGAGCACCATTACCAACAAAACCTATGATGAGCTGGCCGCCGAAGCCGGCATGGCCTCGGCCTATGAGTACCTCCACTCCAAGTTCAACCCGCTGATCGGCAAATATATGCGCGGCGCCCATTTTGAGCAGCGCTGTGACGGCGCCGCCGCCGTGATCGTCTGCCCCACCGAGATGGCATATAAGTACACGGATCATCCCATCGAGGTGCTGGGCGTGGGCCACTCCTGCCTGGAGAACGGGAACCCCAAGCTCGAGATGTTCGCGACAGCCAATGCCTACCGGCAGATGAAGGAACTGACCGGCCTGACCGGTGCGGATATGGATCTGTTCCTGACCAATGATTTCTATAACCAATCCGAACTGCTGGCCGCTGAGATCTGTGAATACCTGCCCGCCGGCGAGGGCTGGAAGTATGTGCGGGATGGACGGATCGCGTTTGATGGGGATCGTCCGGTGAACTCCAACGGCGGACGCTGCCACTATGGCCATGCGGCGGGCGCGTCTGGCCTCCACGACCTCTATGAAGCCGTGCGTCAGATGCGCGGCACCGCCGGCGCCACACAGGTGAAGCATGAGGTGAAGCACGCCATGCTGCGCGGCTTTGGCGGCGCGCAGAACCTGCTGAATATCATGCTGGAGAAAAAGTGAGATGGGAGGAAACGCTGTCATGACAAAGTTTGACTTGAAGCCAATCGTAAAGACCTACTACGACGCCCTGGAAGAAGGCACGATCCTTGGCCGCAAATGCCTGCGGTGCGGGCACATTGAGTTTCCCCCGTTCCTGTGCTGCAACGCCTGCGGCTGTCTGGATACCGAGTGGGTGGATCTGACCAATATGCGGGGCGTAGTCAAGCAGGCGCTGCCCACCAAGGGTGCGTTCGGTGATCCGGAGTTCCGCGCCAAGCACGGCGACTACTTTGCCGTCGAGGTGGATGTTCCCGGCGTGGACCCCTTCAACACGAGCCTGCTGCACGTGGACTATGACAGGTACGCGGACTTTGATAAAGCGGTCAGCGAGCGGGAGATCGTGGTTAAACCGCTGGTGATACAGGACGAGGACGTCAAGGTCGTGGTATGGGAGATTGACGGCGAGAGCGAGTTCAAGAAGATCCCCGATTTGAAGCCTGTGCAGAAGGCCGAGACGCCCGCAGCAAAACCGGCTAAGGCCGCGCCCCAGGCCGATGCTGCCGATGAGGTAGCCCAGACCGTCATTGACTGCGCGGCGGGGGCATACGGCGTAGACGCGGCCTCCATTACGCTGGATACCGACATCCGCGAGGATCTCTCCAACGAATCCATGAAGATGATCGTGATGATTTCCGAGATCGAGGATCGGCTTCAGGTCACCATTGAGATTCAGGAGGCCAGCCTGCTGAACACCATCGGCGAGTTCGTGGCCAAGGTGAAAGAGAGGCTGTGAGCATGAGCTTTATCAATTCCATTTTTGAAAAGGCGAAGGCCAATCTGAAAACCATTGCCATTCCCGAATACGACAACGACTACATGATGAAGGCCGCAGTAAAGGCACATCACGATCAGATCGCAAACATTCTTCTGGTCGGCCCCACTGCCGAGGTGCAAAAGCGGGCGGAGGAACTGAACTTGGACATCACCGGGATCCGCATTGCGGATCCCGAGGATGCGGACTATACGAACGAGCTTCTGGATCGCTATGCCGCGTTGCCGGAGAAGGTGATGCCGCGCAGCTTTGTTGCCAAACGGATCTCCAGTCCGCTGTATCTGGCGGTGCTGATCGAGGCGGTGGGGGATGCGGACGGCACGCTGGCGGGAGTCAACGCCACCACCTATGAGTTCATCATGGCGGCTAACAGCGTCATTGGCCTGAAGCCCGGTGTCCCCACGGCATCCGGCGTTTTGATCGTGGAAGCGGAGGATTTCGACGGGCTGCAAGGCACCTGTTTCGGGATGTCCGATGGGGCGGTCTGCATTTCCCCTACGGTGGAGCAGCACGCCAGTATCGCAATTTCCTCCTGTGAGACGTTCCACGCCATTACGGGCGTTGAGCCCCGGTGCGCGTTCCTCTCCTACTCTACCGACGGCAGCGGCGGTTCCAGTGAACCCGTCAAGAAGATCCGCGAGGCGCTGGCTTTGGCACAGGAGCTGCGCCCGGATCTCAAGATTGACGGGGAATTCCAAACGGATGCCGCCATTGACGAGCGTGTCGGGGCAAAGAAGGTGAAACGTCCCAGCGAAGTTGCCGGCAGGGCCAATGTACTCATTTTCCCGGATGCCGCGGCCTGCAACATCGGCTCGAAGTTAGTGCTCCGCTTTGCAAAGGGCGTGAAGCAGTACGGCCCCCTGTATCAGGGCTTCCGCCTCCCAATTCTGGACTGCTCCCGGAGCGATACCGATGTGACCCTCTATAACAACATTGCGCTGCTCAGCGTGCTGGCGGCAGATCAGCAAGCGTAATCATCTCAGATGGTGTAAAAAGAAGCTGAAGCCTGATTAGCAATGACCGTCTGAAAATTTTGCCAAGGGAGGAATTTCACTATGGACAGCAAGCAGTTGACCAACAACCGCTTCGGCAAATGGGGCTGGAGTATGATTATCTACACACTTCTGCTCTACTATATCTATGCGGGGCTCTGTGTGGACAGCATGAACCTCTATCCCGATGCATTTGCGGGTCTGTACGGGATGGATCGGAACCTGCTTCTGGGTCTGGCTACCCCTGCCGGTGTGATCGGCGTACTGGGCGGCGTGGTATTTGGCCACATTTGCATGAAAACCGGCGTCCGTCTGATGTCCGGCGTATCCTTGATCATCGCCGGCATCCTATACGTCATCTTCGGCTTTGCCAGTACCCCCGTAATGTATCTGATTGTTCTCACTGCGCTGTGCTTTGTAGCCAATGCCTTCGGCTTAATCTCCACCGCTACCCTGATGGGCAACTGGTTCCCCCGCAAGAAGGGCATCGCGCTGGGCTGGGCTACCATGGGCGCGCCGCTGGCCACAGCTACCTTCGTGGCCCTGCTGGGTGCTCTGTATGGCACTATCGGCCTGCCGATGACCTCCATGGGTGTGGGCATTGTGGTGGTGCTGATGGGGATCGTCACCTTCTTCTGGGTAAAGGATTACCCGGAGGAGGTAGGGGCCTATCCCGACAACATCAAGGAGGACAGCGAGCAGTTGTCTGCCCAGCTCAACGAGATGAAGTCCTACAAGAGTGAGTTCACCGTAGGCCGCCTGCTGCGGGATAAGGATATGTGGCTCATTGCTGTCGGGTTCGGCCTCCTTTGGATGGTCACTGTGGGGATCGTCTCCCAGTTTGTGCCTCGGATGATCAGCGTTTGGGCTCCCGCCATGGGGGCTGAAGCGGCCCAGGGCAAGGCCATGCTTATGCTTACCGTGGCTGCGTTGATTGGACTGGTCGGCTCCTATTTTTGGGGCTGGCTCGATCAGAAGGTGGGAACCAAGCCCGCCTCCTGCGTCTACTCTCTGTCCTACGTTGCCGCCCTGCTGCTGCTGATTTTTGCCCAGGTGGAGATCCTTATCTACATCGCCGTGCTCTTTGTCGGCTTTGGCATCGGCGGCCTGTTAAACCTGATGCCCTCTCTGGTTATTTCTGTGTACGGCCGGCACGACTTTCAAGCTGCCAACAGTTTAGTATCTCCTATAGCCTCTCTGCTGCAAAAGGCTGCTTTCGCCTTAATGGCTGTTCTGCTTACAGTTTCCAAAGGTGACTACACGCTGCCCTACGCTGTATTTATCGGGGTGGATGTGCTGGGGTTGATCCTGCTACTGTGTGTCACCAACCAATGTAAGGGTCGGCAGGATTGAATTGATTAACCAATCCTGTTCTCATCCTCTATTTAGCCCCTCGTATACTCTTTGTACGGGGGGCCCCTTTTTTATCGAGCACAACGGTTTCCGATTAACCAGAAAATCGATACCATGTAGTCTGACGCGGTAGCTCAACATCCTATCTACGATAAAAATGAGAAAAATACAACAATGAAAAGAGAAAAATATGGTGATGCTGATATATGTGCATCAAAAACGTAGGTTGCACTGCAAAAAACGTTATGCGTCTGTTCATTTTTTGAAATTCGATGTTTCTGTAAAACGTCGGATTTCTTTTTTTGTCGAGTTTTGACAGGTCGTGTCGAAAAATTATGCCGTTGGGTCGACACTGCAGTATGGCAGCCCTACGTTGCTAAATATCCGTAACCACCGACCTCAGATTTATGTCCACGGAATCTGAGGTTGGCAACCGTGTGCAGTAAGGCCAGCGCAGAACTCCCTGAACCTTTGCTCATGATCTCTAATCTCAGATTCTCCCAAATTATGAGATTGGAGATTTTACATATGAGCTATAACACGAAAAAAAGCGGAGCGCGTATCCAGCAGCTTCGCGCCCGAAATGGATATACGCAAGAGGAATTTGCGAAAATGCTGAATATTGACCGGAGTAATTTGAGCCGCATTGAATCAGGGAAGCGGGGCTGCTCTCTTGACTTACTTGTTCAGCTTTCTGATTTATTTGATGTATCTTTGGACGATTTGGTACTTGGTGAAAATAAGCCTGATACCTTATCGGTGGGTGAGAAACGTCATCTGAAGGAAAACATTGAGACGCTAATTGGGCAGTTGGAAGCATTCAAATCAACTCTTTGAATTGTGCCAAGCTGGCACGAAAATGTGCCAATCCCGCTCTAACAAAATGAATCTGTCCCCTTTACAATAGGAGCATAGCCAACTGGCTTTTGCTCCTTGAAAACCGAATACCAGCAGTACGGGTAACCACCCGGACAGACGAGCATCCCGCAGCGCACGCCACGACCCGGAGGGGGCAATCGCCCCCTCCGGTGAGCGAGAATGCCACCTGCGGGGCGGCCTTTGGCAAGGCCGTCATGCACTGACCCTGTCCGGGCTTACAATGAGACGCCTTAGACCGGCCTGAGAACCAGGCCGCAGGGCTCAACCTGGGGTTGAAATCAGTAGAGACCCCAGGTACACGCCCGCGCGGGTTTTGCCGAACCCGGCCCGTACTGTTCCCAACCTCACCGGGGGGCGAGCGCGAATGCGGTGGGACTGATTAGAATAATTTGACTTACAATAGGGGACTTATTGGATGAAAACCAAAGATGACAGGCAAAATGCCCATGATATGATAGATCACATTTTTCACGACTTACTCCCCGTCCAGGGCATGGCGGAACGGCCCGAGCAGGTCACGCTCAGCCACCTGATGCTGGACGCCCTGCTGAGCCGCTCCATCGCCCTGTGCGACGCCGGGACGGGGATTGGCAAAACCTATGCCTACCTGGCGGCGGGAGCTGTGTTTCACCGCTTCCGCACCAGCCAGGGCGGGCCCTTCCAGCCCATCCTGATCTCCACCTCCAGCATCGCCCTGCAAAACGCGGTGATAGGGGAGTACCTGCCCACGCTGTCCGCTGTCATGCTGTCGGATGGCCTGATTGCCCAACCCCTCTCGGCGGTGATCCGCAAGGGCAAATCCCACTACGTCTGCGACTGGCGGCTGGAGCGGCGGCTGGGCCAGCTGGATCTCAGCAAAAAGAACTGGAAGGCTGGACGCGCCCTGCTCTCCCTTCGGGAGCGGCTGGACTTGGACGGTGTTTCCCATCTCAGCAACTACGACCGGGAGCGCGTCTGCGTTCCCCGTACCTGCAACTGCAAGCTCGTCACCGCAAACGCCATATCCCTCGCTTTTGCCTCACGGCAAAAGCTCACTCATTCTGTTGCGGCTCCTCTCCCCACAAAGCCAAAGGACGGTTTTGTGGGGGCCCCGAAATGCTGCCGCTACCTCGCCTTCCTGGAGGACTGCGAAACCAGAGCTTACACGTTCCAGATCTGCAACCACAATCTGCTACTGGCCGACGCTATCCATCGGAACACTGGGCGAAAGCCCATCCTCCCGGATGCCTGCGCCGTCATCATCGACGAGGCCCATAAGCTGCCCGAGACGGCCCGCCAGATGTTCGGCACTACCCTGGAGGCCAGGGATATCCACAGCCTGATCCGCAGCCTGCGCAAGGAAAAATTCCTGCTGGCGGCGGAGTCCTTAGCGGAGCTGTCCGCACCCCTGCTGCGGCTGATGGAGCAGCCCTACGACGCCGAAAAGTCCTTCCAAAATTTTTCCCGATTTCTGGCCGCCCCGACCCGGAACCTGCACATCGTCCAAAAGCAGCTCCACGGCCTGCTCTCCAAGCCCGCTCACAGGCAGTTGCGGAAGCTGTCCTCCACCATGGAGCTGTTCACCAAAGAGAATCCTGGCCTGGTGTTTTACGCCATGGAGGACAAGCGCGGCGGCACCATGCTGTGCGCCGTGGCCGCTGACATGACCGCCCAGCTCCGGGCCGCCCTCTGGAACCAAGAGCGGCCCGCCATCCTCACCTCCGGCACCCTGGCGGTAGGAACTGACTTCCGCCGCTTCAAGGAGGAAACCGGCCTGCTGGCCGACGGACGGGTCACGGAGTCCGTCTCCGCCTCGCCCTTCGACTACAAGGCCAACTGCCTCCTGTACCTGCCGCTTCATCCGCCCGAACAGGCGGGCAGCGGCTATTTTGATACCCTTGCCGCGGAGATCGCCGCCCTGTTGGACGCCTGCTGGGGCCACGCCCTGGTGCTGTTCACCTCCTACGCCGCCATGTCGGCCATCAAGGTGCGTCTGGCGGAAATGAACCTGCCCTGGGAGGTATTCACCCTGGGCCGCAACGCAGTACATACCACCCAGCAGTTTAAGGCCAGCCCAGGCAGCGTCCTGCTGGCCACCGGGGCCGCCTGGGAAGGCTTCGATTTCCCCGGGGACTGTGTGTCCCTGCTGGTGATCCCCCGCCTGCCCTTTTCCCGCCCTGACGCCCTGAAGGAGAAGAAGCGGGCGGAGTACCCCTCGCTCCGGGCCTTCATCCGGGCGGTCGTGGTACCGGAAATGCAGATCAAGCTGAAACAGGGCTTCGGGCGGGCCATCCGCACCGAGACGGACACTTGCGTGGTGGCCATCCTGGACGAACGGGCCGTACCCGGCCAGCGCCACCACAACGCCATGCTGGCCGCCCTGCCCGAGCTGCCGGTCACCAGCAGCCTGGAGGATGTGGTAGACTTCATCTACCGCGCCAAGGGCCCGGACTACTTCCGGGAGGGCCGGCTATGATCGACGTGAGGAACGAAATCCAGTACATCATCGTCAGCCGTCTGCTGTCCGGCATGGCCCGCGAGGGCTTCCTGACGGCGGACGAGCTGGCAACCGCCCAGCGACTGGCGGTGGATCAATACCGCCCCGCCGCTGTGTGGAAATAGTGCTGGATATTCCGTAAGAGGTGTGGTACTGTTGGTGTCACGAAGGAGGCGAAGGTTATGGCGACCATCAAAGTGATTCCACCCAGAGAGAAAATCCCCGACACCCTGCGGGTGGCGGCCTACTGCCGGGTGAGCTCGGACTCCGCCGACCAGAAGCACTCCTACGCCGCCCAGATCCGGGCCTACACCGACGAGATCGGCGCCCACGAGGGCTGGGAGCTGGTAGACGTCTATGCCGACGAGGGCCTGACAGGCACCCGGATGGAGCAGCGGGACGACTTCAACCGTATGATAGCGGACTGCCGGAAGGGGAAGATCGACCGGGTGCTGGTAAAGTCCATCTCCCGGTTTTCCCGGAACACTCGGGACTGTCTGGCCACCCTGCGGGAACTGACTGCCCTGGGGGTCACGGTCTGCTTTGAAAAAGAGAACATCGACACGGGCACGCTCACCACCGAACTGATGGTGAGCGTGTCCGGTGCTCTGGCCCAGGAGGAGTCCGTGTCCATCTCGAAAAACCAGCGCCTGAGCTACCAGCGGCGGATGGAGCGGGGGGAGTTTATCACCTGCAAAGCGCCATACGGCTACCGTCTCAAGGACGGCAAAAATCTGGAGATTCACGAAGAAGAAGCGGCCGTTATCCGGTTGATTTTTGCCCGCTATCTGGCGGGGGTCAGTACAACGGAAATCGCTGCCGAGTTAATCAGCATGGGTCTGCGGACACGGGACGGGAAGGAACAGTGGAGCACCTTTTCCGTTGCCTATATTCTTCAAAACGAAAAATACATCGGTGACGCGCTGTGCCAGAAAACACTGGCAACGGATAACTTTCCCTTCATAAAAAAGAGGAACCAGGGCGAAAAGGATCAGTATTACGTGGATGCCACCCACCCTGCCATTATCACCAAGGAGGACTTTGAACGGGCCAACGCCCTGCTGCTGTGGCGCTCATCAACCAGGGGGAAAACCCAGAAGAAATACCTGCTGACGAAAACCATTTATTGCGGCTGCTGCGGCTCGGTTTTTTCCCGCAAGGAAACAAAAAACGGGTATGTGACGTGGGCTTGCAGGACGCACAATTACCAGGCGCAGAATTGCTCTATGGGCCGCATCCCGGAGACGGAGATCTACGCCGCTTTCGTGCGGATGTACAACAAGCTGAAGCACAACGAGGCCATCGTCCTCAAGCCCGCCCTGGCCCAGATGGACGACCTGAACGCCGCCCTCCAGCGGGGCAACCCCGCCATGCTGGAGGTGAACCGGGCCATCGCCGACGCCTCCGACCAGTGCTATAAGCTCACCGTCCTCCAGACCAGGGGCCTGCTGGATGCTGACGCCTGCGGGGCCAAACTGCGGGAAGTCAACGCTAAGCTGGCTGAGCTGCGCCGGGAACGCCGCCGCTTGCTGCAAAATGAGGATCTGGAGGACGTGATGGAGGCCCTGCGCCAGACGGCGGACACAGTAGCGGCTGGGCCGGAACGGATGGACAGCTTCGATGAGATCCTGTTTACAGACTTGGTGGAGAAGATCACGGCGGAGTCCCAGACCTGCCTCCGCTTCCAGCTCCGGGGCGGCATTGAACTGACGGAACAGCTTGGGGAGGTGTCACGATGACCAACCGGAAGAACCTGTACGGCTACCGCATCGAGAACGGCGCCTTGGCCGTCGTGCCCCAGGAGGCGGAGATCGTGGAGCGCGTCCATACCTTGTACCTGTCCGGGGCCTCCTACCAGGCCATCGCGGAGGCCCTCAACGGGGACGGCGTCCCCTACAGCGCCGAGGCTCCGGAGTGGAACAAGCACAAGGTAAAGCGACTGCTGGAAAACCCCCGCTACACTGGAGCGGACGGCTATCCGGCCATTTTGGATGAGGATACATTTCAAGCTGTCCAAGAGCAAATCCGCTCCAAGACCGAGGGCTATACGTTCAAAGAAAAGCGTCCGGCCCTGGAGCTGGTGCAGTACCTGCGCTGTCCCTGCGGCGGCGCACTCCAACGGCTGGGCGGCACCGCCCGCAGGAAGGACACGCTGTACCTCAAGTGCCAGGTGTGCGGCGCCCGGGTCACCATTCCAGACGATGACCTGCTGGCCCAGGTGTCCCGCCAGCTGGCGGAGCATGGCCATCCCACAGAGCAGCCCTACACCCCCTCTGCCGAGGTCATCCGCCTCACCAACGCCGTCAACCGTGGGCTGGAGCATCCCAGCGCCCCGGAGGATGTGGTGGCGCTGATCCTGCGCGGCGTATCCGCCCGCTACGACTGCTGCTCCGCTCCAACTGAACAGGAAAACCAATGCCGCCCTTCCGAAGCGGATCTCAAACGCTTCGAAAGGACGGCTTCACATATCACCATCACAGGAAATCTGGACGTAACCGTCCATTTCAAATAACAGACCGAGGAGTGATCCCATGGAACAGACCGTACAGCGCCAGGTGCGGGTGATCCCCGCCACCAAGCAGGCCCGGGCCGCCGCGCCCCGCAGAGGCGGCAAACAGCGTGTGGCCGCCTACTGCCGGGTGTCCACGGACAGCGAGGAGCAGCTCAACAGCTACGCCGCCCAAAAGAACTATTACACCCAGAAAATCGAGGAAAACCCGGACTGGGAGATGGCTGGGGTGTTCGCGGATGAAGGGCTGAGCGGGACAAGCATGAAGAAGCGGAAGGAGTTCAACCGCATGATCGCCGCCTGTAAGCGGGGGCGGGTGGACATGATCCTCACCAAATCCCTGTCCCGGTTCGCCCGGAACACGGTGGACTGCCTGAAGATTGTGCGCCTGCTGAAGGCCCAGGGGATCGGGGTGATGTTTGAGAAGGAGAACATCAACACGCTGACCGAGTCCAGCGAGTTCCTGATCACGCTGTTCAGCGGCTTCGCCCAGGCGGAGAGTGAGTCCATGAGCCGGAACATCATCTGGGGCAAGCAGAAAAGCGGGGAGGCGGGCCACGTCGCCTTCCAATACAAGAAGCTGCTGGGCTACCGCAGGGGGCCGGACGGCGGACCGGAGATCGTACCCGAGGAGGCGGAGATGGTGCGGCGTATTTTCCGGCGCTACCTGGAGGGGGCCAGTTTAGGCGACATCAAAAAGGAGCTGGAGGCGGACGGCGTCCCCACGGCGGAGGCGGTGGAGGGCTGGTCTTATCAGGTGATCCGAAACATCCTCACGAATGAAAAATATTGCGGCGACGCTCTGCTGTTCAAGACCCGCACCCTGGATCCCATCAGCAAAAAGACAGTGAAGAACACTGGCGAGTGGCCCATGGTGTACATTGAGGGCAACCACGAGGGAATCGTCCCCAAAGCGGTGTTCCTGCGGGTGCAGGAGGAGATGGCCCGGCGGGCCAGCAAGCGGAAGGTGATGCAGAAGCACGGCAGGACGGAGCAGGGGAAATACTCCGGCAGGTACGCCCTCACCGAGCTGCTGGTGTGCGGGGAGTGCGGTTCCCCCTACAAGCGGTGCACCTGGGCCCGGAACGGGAAGAAGCGGATCGTGTGGCGGTGCGTGTCCCGGCTGGAGTTCGGCACAAAATACTGCCATAACTCGCCCACGCTGGATGAGGACAGGCTCCACCGGGCCATCCTGGGGACACTGAACGAGTACGGGGCCGCCCGGGGTGAGGCGGCGGCCAGCGCCCTAAAACTGGCCCGGATGGCACAGGGTGGCACAGAGAGTGGCGATGAAGCGGCTCTGCGGCAGCGGCTGGACGAGCTGGGGGTGGAGCAGGCGGCGCTGGTGGATCAAGCTCTGAAAAACATGGAGGACTCAGAGCTAAACGCCCGGATGAAGGCGGTGGTGGAGGAGAAGCAGGACATTCTGAATCAGCTGGCGGCGCTCCAAAAGGAGACGGAGCGGCAGGCCCTCCAGGCGTCCAGGCGGCAGGAGATGGAAGCGTGGCTGACCCGGCAGCCTGATATCCTTACCGAGTACGATGACGGCGTGACCCGCAGGCTGGTGGAGCGGATCACGGTAGTGGACGCTGAGACCATCCGGGTGAAGCTGAAGGATACCGACGTGGAAATCGAACAGAAGATGTGCTAATATAGGGATGAGGTGAATTAGGATGGCGGTGTTCATCACGGGCGACATCCACGGCGATTTCAGCCGATTTAAGAAGGAGGTCTTCTACGAGCAGGCGGAACTGACCAAGGATGACTATATTATTGTGGCGGGCGACTTCGGCGGGGTGTGGGACGACAGCCCCAACGAGCGGCACTGGCTGGACTGGCTGGATGCCAAGCCGTTCACCACACTGTTTGTGTCCGGCAACCACGAGAACTTCGATCTGCTGGCCGCGCTTCCGAAAGAAGAATGGCACGGCGGCATAATCCAGCGGGTGCGGCCCTCGGTGATCCATCTGACGCGGGGGCAGATCTATGAGATCGAGGGAAAGAAATTCTTCACTATGGGCGGGGCCAGCAGCCACGATATCTCAGGCGGCATTCTGGAGCCGGACGATCCGGCGTTTCGGAGAAAGCTGCGGCAGCTGAATGCCAGCGGGGCACTGTACCGGGTGAACCACCGATCCTGGTGGGCAGCGGAGCTACCCAGTGAGGAGGAGTACCAAACGGCCCGGGCCAATCTGGACAAGTGCGGCTGGGCGGTGGACTATATCGTCACCCACTGCTGTTCCACCTCGGTGCAGGACGAACTGGGCGGCGGGGCGTTTCAGGCCGACCGCCTGACAGATTTTCTGGACGAGGTGGCCCAAAAGTGCAAATTCAAATATTGGTTTTTCGGGCACTACCATGACAATGGGGTTGTTGAGAAAAAATACGTGCTGCTGTATGAGCAGATCATCAAACTAAAACTGTGAGCGGAAGGAAGCGCCTCGGGGACAGACCCGGGGCGCTTCCTTCCGCTTTCAATTTTTCTGTTGCAAGCTCCCGCTGTTTATGCTATAATAAACTTGAAAAAATTGTTGTCATTTTAAGCGGCGGGATAATTCAATAAAACAGAAAACCGTTGCGGCGCAACGGATACGAGGCTGCATCTTTTTTATCAACGTAACACAGAAAACCGCTTGAAATCAATGATTTCAAGCGGCTTTTTCTTGATGCTTTAGCT
>ERZ779632.99-NODE-99-length-58414-cov-14.701160_pt1 | contig 58414 bp, 57 predicted proteins | sample MGYA00514194_ERZ779632 | MGnify/ENA primary metagenome ERZ779632 (study PRJEB29562, sample SAMEA4376704) | mouse gut metagenome | isolation source: Cecum | study: EMG produced TPA metagenomics assembly of the A DSS colitis mouse model was used to assess the... | reverse complement strand
TATCTCCGGCATTTGAGAAGCAAGGTCATTAAATCCCTCCAGCACCTTATTGTGGGAGCAGTAAGGACAGCCTGTGCCGTTTATTGTCCGACTTTTTATAGAAGCTTCCCATTCGTGACCGAGCCTGCATTTCCAAATCACTTTTTTATGTGAGCCAACGGAAACCTCCGTAGGCTTTATCTCATTTTTATCTGACCATTCCTGTGCTAATTCAGGCTTCAATGTGGCTAAATCGTTAATTCCCGCAATTACCCTTGCCCCTGAACATATAGGGCAGTTCTCACCCTTTGAGCGAGCCTTAACGCTTGTCTGCCATTCGTGACCGCAGGCAGCTTTCCACCAAACGATTTTATTTGAGCCATAGGTTATTTTATCGGGCATAAGCGGAAGATTTTTGTCCGACCACTCACGCACAAGCTCCGGGCGCATAGCCACTAAACTGTTACTCATAATCAATCCTCGACCTCCTTTGCAATTACATTGTATTGGAAATCAAAGAAAACTTGTAGTTTGCGACCGGATACATTGCACAACGCAAAAAAGACCTTGAAAGGTGTTGTCCTCTCAAGGTCTTAATTTTAGAAATTATGCGATTTTTTCATCTCTGCACAAAATCCTGCACCATTTGATGTAAGTTTGATGTAAAGATGTATTTTTGAGCGTTTTTCAAAATCCACAAACCCGCATAAATAGGGACTTTTTAGCCTTTTTCGTTCGGTAAGGACTTCATTGTGGGGAACAGCAGCACGTCCCTGATAGACTGTGCGCCGGTCAGCAGCATCACCAGGCGGTCGATGCCCATGCCCATGCCCCCTGTGGGCGGCATGCCATATTCCAGCGCCGTCAGGAAATCCTCGTCCACGTCGCAGGCCTCATCGTCCCCAGCGGCCTTCTGGGCGGCCTGGGCCTCAAAGCGCTCCCGCTGGTCAATGGGATCGTTAAGCTCGCTGAAAGCGTTGGCGTATTCGCCGCCGCAGATGAACAGCTCGAACCGCTGGGTATATTCCGGGTTCTCCGGATCCTTCTTGGCCAAAGGCGAAATATCTACCGGATGGCCTGTCAGGAAGGTGGGCTGCATCAGCTTTTCCTCACAGTATTCCTCAAAGAACAGGTTCAGAATGTCCCCCTTGCGGTGCCGCTGCTCAAAGGCAATGTGGTGCTCTTTTGCAAGCTCCCTTGCCTGCTCCAGGGTTTCCACCTGGGCAAAGTCCACCCCGGCATACTGCTTCACCGCCTCCACCATGCTGATGCGGGTAAAGGGCTTGTCCAGGTCAATTTCCACCCCGTCCCGCTCCACCTTGCCGGTGCCCAGCACCTTGTGGGCCACAGTGCGGATGAGATCCTCCGTAATGTCCATCATGCCGTTAAAGTCGGTGTACGCCTGATACAGCTCCAGCATGGTGAACTCCGGATTGTGCCGGGTGTCCATGCCTTCGTTGCGGAAGTTCCGCCCAATTTCATACACCCGCTCAAAGCCCCCTACAATCAGCCGCTTCAGGTGCAGCTCCAGGGCAATGCGCAGATACATGTCCAAGTCTAAGGTATTGTGGTGGGTGATAAAGGGCCTTGCAGCGGCCCCGCCTGCCTGGGTGTGGAGCACAGGGGTTTCCACCTCCAAAAAGGCTTTGCCATCCAGATACTCCCGCACAGCGCTGATAATTTTCGAGCGCTTGGTAAATACATCCCGCACCTCAGGGTTCATAATGAGATCCAAATACCGCTGGCGGTATCTGGCGTCTGTGTCCCGCAGGCCATGATACTTCTCCGGCAAAGGCAGCAGCGCCTTGGAAAGGATGGTAATGCTGTCCGCCTTCACAGAAATCTCCCCGCGCTTGGTGCGGAAAGCCTCTCCCTCCACGCCTACAATGTCGCCGATATCCAGGGATGCCATAAAGGTTTTGTAAGGCTCCTCCCCCATCACGTCAATTTTCGCGTAAATCTGCACCTGCCCGGACACGTCCCGCAAGTCCATAAAGGAGGCCTTGCCCATGCCCCGGCGGCTCATAATCCGCCCGGCCACAGACACCTTTTTCCCTTCCAGCTCCTCAAAGTTCTCCACAATCTCCCGGGCCTTCTGCCCCGCGTCAAAGGTGACGTTCTGATAAGGATCCCGGCCCTGCTCCTGCATGGCAAAAAGCTTGTTCCTGCGGATCTGCAAAATTTCCTTTAAGTCCTGGCCGCCCTCTGCCTGAGGCGCCTGGGTGTTCTGTTCTGCCACTCCCTGCACTTCCTTTCCTGTTTTCTGCTCAAGAAATCGTTACCACCGTATAGGTGGAGAAGCCTGCCGGCGTTTCCACCTCCACCGTCTGGCCCACTGCCGCCCCCAGCAAAGCCTTGCCCACAGCAGATTCATCGGAAATCTTGCCGCCCCTGGGATCGGCCTCGTTAGAGCCTACAATTTTATACTCCTTGGTGGCCTTCTTGCCGGTGGCTGTCACCACAGCCACCTCTATTTTAGAGCCGATATGCACTGTCTCGTTGCTCAGCTCGCTTTCGTCAATGACCACCGCGTTTTTCAGCATAACCTCCACGTCGGCAATGCGGGCCTCCATAATGGCCTGGTCATTTTTCGCCTCGTCATATTCGCTGTTTTCCGAAAGGTCGCCAAAGGAAAGGGCCACCTTTATTTTTTCAGCCACTTCCCTGCGCCGCACAGTCTTTAAATATTCCAGCTCTTTTTCCAGGGCCGCCAAGCCCTCCTCTGTCACAAAAAACTGCTTCTCTGCCATGTCAACCGCCACACGGTGCAGAACGCCCGCAAAAAGGGAAACCCGCTTTCTGCGCCCGGCACCGTTCCTTTCTTCATATTTTTCACACTGGCCTGCTTTCCAGCATAGAAACTGCACCGGGTTTTCCGTATATTTTTTCCTCCCCCAGGCGGGGGAGGAAAAAAGCGGGGCCTGCGGTACATCACAATGGTCTATATTATACTGCATTTGGGCCGCCTTTGTCAATGGAAAATGGTCTTGAGAGGGCTTACCTTAGGATTTTTATTATATGTCTCCCATATTGGGCAAGGAATATTAACAAAAACAGGCTTAAGGCTTAAATATAAAAAACACCACCACCTTATTTCGCTAAATATTGCTATTGTATTCTGCTATTATTTCCTTGGAGCCTATTTTGGTTTCTATGGTTTTCTATGAAGAATCCCCGAAGAGTGTCGGCTCTTTGGGGATTCTTCCGCTTTTCTATTTTCTGTTGTTTTTGTGTTTCTTCATCCACTCTTGAAATAACAGAATAAGCATGCCTGCCAAAACTTCAGCAACTACTTCTTCTACTATTTTCATTAGCACTATCATGATTTCCATGGTTTTCCTTCCTTTTCCAGGAAGGGTTTTTAACAGCTCAAACCATCTATTCTATCTAAAAATTGTCTAGAGAATTATCTCCCTCTAACCATTATGTTATGTAAGCCAAAAGATTTATACTATCTTTTGGCCCCAAGTTTCTTTCACTACTTGTGGTTTTATATGAGCTACACCCTGCCTAGAATAATCAGCTCATATAATTCACGTATAGCAGAAATAGATGGTGGTGCCTAAAATGCTGTCGTAATAGCTTTTATACAGGCCGCTGCCGGTAATGACGCCGTTTTGGCCTGTCACGTTTGCCGGGGTTATGCTGCCGTTCTCCAGCAGGTATTTGGCGTTTGCAATGGTGCGGGCGTCAGGCTTGCGGTTTATCATGCCGTTATAAGCAGGAGGATACTGCCCTGGCTGATAGATAACCCCCCGGATGGTGTTGGGGAAAAGGGGGCTTTTCACCCGGTTAAGCACCACACTGCCCACGCACCTCTGCACCCAGTCGGGAATCCAGGTGCAGCCTGCCTCGGCATTGATAATCCGGGCCAGCAGATCCAAGTCCTCTTCCGTATACTTAGGCTTGCTGTCCGCCTCAATAGCTGCCAGGATTTCCGCCGCTGTGGTGTAGGTGGAGAAATAGCTGGTCTGCTTCTGGGGCAGCTTCAGGCTGGAAATCTTCAGATTCCGCTGCTGTTCATAGATGGCCCCCACCTGCATGGCATATGTCCCGCCGTCCTTTAAGGCCCGGTTTATAGCCGCCAGGTAGTCCACATTGGGGTCATAGCTTTTCACCGTAATGTGGTCGGTAAGCCCTGCGGCAGAGGCGTGCAGGCCGCCTCCCAGGGGCCAGAGGATCAAGGCCGCCAGCAAAAGGGAAGGAAATAGCTTCTTCAAACGATCGAACCTCCTTTTGGAAAAGTTTGCCCGACCTGGGTATTGGCAGATTCTGCCAGTTCTATACAGTCCCGCCAAATTTTTTTGACGCGCCGCCCGGCCGGGTCTACCCGCCATTATACCGAAGCGCCGCCCCAAAAAATGTCAAATGTGTAATCTTAAAAGCTATTTCCCGGCCTTTTGCCACTTATTTCCCGGCAGGAACCGCCCCCCTCCCCTTTCTTCCCGCTGGTTTGCCCAGCAAGCGCCAGCTTTTCCCCAAGCGCCTGCTACAGCGTCTTTACCATGATGAAATCATCCATCACATAGCCGCCGCCAATGTCTGTTTCCACCTTGTCCGCCACCTGGAAGCCGTAGTGGCGGTATACCTCAAAGGCATGGGTATTCTCTTTGTTTACCGTAAGGCGGATAGCAGGCAGCCCTTCCTGCCGGGCCTGCTCTTCCACAAAGGCCAAGGCTTTGCCCACAGCCCCCTGGCCCCGGTATTCCGGCAGCAGGTATACCTTGCTTAAAAACATCTCCTCCCGCCCTTCATACCGGGGGGCAAAGCCGACAAACCCGGCGCTTTCGCCATTGCAGCACATCAGGTAATACTGGTAATTTTGGTGCGCCATCTGCTCCTTCACCGCATGGTCAGACTGGAACTTGTCCAGCATGTAATCCACCTGGCCTTGGGGCAGCAGTGCGTCATAGGTCAGGCGCCACACCCTGTCCGCTATCCGGCACAGGGTATCAATCTGCTCCTGGCTTTCCACTTTTTGCAGCATAATGCTCAAGTAAACCATCTCTTTTCATAGTGTATATGTGCAAATTTTTATGAACAAACTGTGAATACAGGTAAAATCCGGCGGAAAAGCGGGAATTTCTACCGTTTTTTAACCGTTTTGTTACCACTGAAATATTCCTGTCATGCCTCTCCCGCTGCCTGCCGCTCGTTATATAGTCGGGAGTGTTCAAAACAAGTATTTTAAAAAGCGGGGAACCACAAAAGTTTCGTCCACCTTTTCAAAGGTGGTGGGGTTTTTTAGGGGCAAAGCCCCTAAACCGCCGGAGGCATAAAACGCGCGCTTGGACACTCCCATATAGTCGCCGCACTTGAAAAAATTTTTTCAAGTGTGTTCACTATAGTTGCCCAGGAAGGAAAACCGGGGCAGCTCGTCGTGCAGGGCGCAGATGAGGGCGAGGGTCTGGGGGTGGTGGAGGCAGCCGGTGAAGTCCAGATAAAAATCATACTCAAAGGCAGAGCCGGGAATGGGCCGGGACTCTATCTTCGTCAGGTTCAGGCCGCACACCGCAAAGCGCTCCAGCACATTATACAAAGATCCTGTGGTGTGGGGCAGGGAGAAGCACAGGCTGATTTTCGTGGCATCCTCGGGAAGCAGGGGTTCCTTGGAGATGACCACAAAGCGGGTGGTGTTGTTTTTCTCATTCTGGATGCCCCGCTCCAGGATTTTCAGGCTGTATTTCTCCGCCGCCTCCTCCGAGCAGATGGCGGCAGTGCCGGCAGGGCGATCCCGGGCCACAAACTGGGCCGCTGCGGCTGTGTTGGAATATTCCAGCGTCTCCAGGCCGTGAGCCTTGATATACTCCCCGCACTGGGAAAGCCCCTGTGGGTGTGACACCACCCGGCGGACAGGGCCTTCCCCGGCGGCGGCCAGGCAGTGCTCCACCTTCACGTCCACAGCGCCTACAATATAAAAGCGGTACTGCAAAATCAGGTCGTAGACAGCGGTGACGCTGCCCGCGGCAGAGTTCTCCACCGGCAGCACCCCCAGGGACTCCGGCTCTTCCTCCACCGCCGCGAACACCTGCCGGAAGTCCGGCACAAAGGCGATGGGCGCCTGGGGATACAGCATGTTTGCCGCCTTGTGGGAATAAGCCCCTTCCACCCCCTGGCACACCACCTGGCTGGGGGCGGGCAGGGTGCGGCGGGCTGTTTTTTCCAGCCTGCGCAGCTCCTCCCCGCCTTCCAGAAGCTGGTGCTGCCTGGCCCGGCTGACTGCCATCATGGCGCTGTACAGTGCCTTGGCGCTAGGCCCGTATGCCCCGGCCCTTTCCGCCACCCGGTCTAAAATTTCCTGCTCCCGCTTAGGGGCATATACGGGGATGCCTGCCCCCCGCTTGATTTCCGCCACCCGCTCGGAGCAGTTCATCCGCTGCAAAAACAGGGGGAGGAGTTTTTCGTCTATGGCGTCTATTTCCCCCCGGATTTCTAAAAGCTTTTCCTGATATCCGTCTTTTTCCATATGTATTGTTACGCGGTATAGGCTTGTGACCTGCACCGCTCCTTTCTTTGTGTTTTTAAGAGTTTCCCGCCGGGGCGCATCACTTCCCGCCGGGGCGCAGGATCTTTCCGCCGGGGCGGGAGCGCTGGTTACAGCAGTCCGCTTTGGGCTAAAAGCTCCAGGGAGGCAAGGCAGGCTGCCGCTTCCACCACAGGGGCGGCCCGGGGCACAATGCAGGGATCGTGCCGCCCGGTGACCGCCAGCTTTTCGTTTTCATGGGTTTGCAGGTTTATGGTGTCCTGCTCCTGGGCGATAGAGGGAGTGGGCTTGAAGGCCGCCCGGAAGATGAGGGGCATACCTGTGGTGATGCCGCCTAAAATCCCGCCGGCATTGTTTTGGCTGGTTCTCACCCTGCCGTAGCTGTCATAATAAAAGGGATCGTTATTTTCGCTGCCCCGCAGGGACGCGGCGGAGAAGCCCGCCCCAAACTCCACCCCTTTTACAGCCGGGATGCCGAACAGAATGGAGGAAAACAGGTTTTCCGCCCCGCCGAACATGGGGTTCCCCGCCCCGGCAGGCAGGCCTGTGACGGCGCACTCCACCACGCCCCCCACGCTGTCCAGGCTCATGCGGGCTTCCTCAATTTTTGCCCGCATGGCTTCTTTGGCGGCGGCATCAATGACCGGGAAATAATCCCCATTTAAGCGCTTTAAAAGCTTTCCCGGCACCTCCACCGGGTCAAAGGGCGTGTCCGTAACCCCGGCTATCATCTGCACATGGGAGCCTGCCAGAATGCCCCGCCGGGCCAGAATCTGCCGGGCCACAGCCCCTGCCAGCACCAGGGGCGCTGTGAGCCTGCCGGAAAAATGCCCGCCGCCCCGGATATCGTGAAAGCCCTTATAGCGCACAGAGGCGGTGAAATCCGCGTGGCCGGGACGGGGGCGCAGGCGGAGGTTTTCGTAGTCTTTAGACCGCTGGCTGGTGTTTTGGATGACGGCGCACAGGGGTGCCCCTGTGGTTACGCCGTTTAAGAGGCCGCAGAGGATTTCCGGGGCATCCGGCTCCTTGCGGGTGGTGGCGGTGGGATCCTGCCCCGGTGCCCGGCGGGCCATCTGGGCCAGCAGCCCCTCCAGGCTGATCTCCTCCCCGGCGGGCAGGCCGTCCATATTCACCCCAATGGCCTGGGTATGGCTGCCGCCGAAAATGCTGATTCTGATTCTTTCACCCCAACTGGACGACATGGGCGCTCCCTCCCAATTTTCTGAAATCTTCGTAAAAGTCCGGGTAGGTTTTCCGGACGGCCCAGGCGTCTGTCACCTGCACAGGGGCGCTGCTGCGAAGGCCCGCCCCGGCCAGGGCCATCAGCACCCGGTGGTCGTTATGGCCCTGGGCTATGCCACCTGCAAGGCGCTGGACCCCCTGGATGATAAGCGCGTCCTCCTCTGCCTTGGCGCGGCCCCCCAGGGCGCTGACAGCCTCCTCCATGGCGGCAAGGCGGTCGCTTTCCTTCAGGCGCAGGCGGCCCGCGTTTACCAGCCGGGTTTCCCCGCCGCTTAAGGCGGCGCAGACGGACAGGGCCGGGGCCATGTCTGTAATCTGGGCCATGTCTACCGTTTGGCCTGTAAGGCCCCCGAAGGGCTTTTCCGGGTGGAGGTTCTGGGCAATGAGCCAGCCCTCCTCCCAATGGGTGTGCAGGCCAAAGGATCCAAACACTTCCACGCAGGCCATATCCCCCTGGAGGGAATGGGGGGAAAGGCCCCCTATGCGCACCTGGGCGCCCTGGGGGGACAGGGCCGCCATATTGAGGAAGAAGGCGGCCTGGGACCAGTCCCCCTCCACATGGTAGTCCCGGGGGAGGTATTGCTGCCTGCCGGGGACGCGCCAGCCCTGGGCTGTTTTCTCGGTTTTCACCCCGAAGTCCTGGAGCACTGCCAGGGTCATGTCTACATAGCCTACAGACTCCAGGGGGGAGGTGAGGCGGATTTCGCTGTCCCCGGGAAGCAGGGGCAGGGCAAAGAGCAGGCCTGTGACAAACTGGGAGCTGATATCCCCGGGCAGCTCAAAAAGGCCGGGGGCAAGCTGCCCCTCTATTTCCAGAGGCAGGCCACCCTCTGTGACAAAAGACACCCCGTGGGCGGGGAGCAAATCCCCATATACCCCCAAGGGCCGCTGGGGAAGCCTTCCGCTGCCTGTAAAGCGCCAGCGGCCCCCCAGGGCGGCGGCGATGGGGATAATAAACCGCAAAAGCCCGCCGGACTCCCGGCAATGGATTTCCCCTTCCTTAGGGCAGGGGGACGTTTTTTCCACCAACATGGTTTTTGCGGAAGGGTTGTGCCCTACGGCGCAGCCCAGGGCCTTTAAGGCCTCCATGGTGGCGGCGATATCCTCGCTGACAGCCATATTGGAAAGCAGGCACCGTCCTCCGGAAAGCCCGGCACAGAGCAGCGCCCTGTGGGCAGCGCTCTTGCTGGGGGGCATCACCACGCTGCCCCCGGAAAACCCGGGGCCGTATACAACCTGGTACATGGCTTTTCCCCCTTTCATACCAGCGCCTCCAAAAGCGCCTTGCGGGTGATGGGATAGATGACGCTTTTCCCTATTTCCGTAAGCAGGATGAGCCGCAGGGTGTCCCCGTCGCTTTTTTTGTCCAGGGCTGTGGCCTCCACCACCTGCTCCGCTGTGAAGGCATCCTCAGTGGGCAGGCCATACTGGGCAAGGACTGCCCGCACCTGTTCCGCTGTGCCCGGCTGTGTGACACCCAGGCTTTCCCCGGCCCGGCAGGCCATCACCATGCCGATGCCCACTGCCTCCCCATGGGCCAGGCCTTTAAAGCTGTGGAGCTTTTCCAGGGCGTGGCCAAAGGTGTGGCCGAAATTTAAAATCATGCGCCGGCCTGTGTCCCGGGTGTCGGCTTCCACAAAGTCCCGCTTGATGGCAACGGAACGGCCGATGACCTCCTCCAGGCTGTGAAGAGCCGCGCCTGCCTGTAAATCTGCAAAAAGCTGCTTATCCGCAATGCAGCCATGCTTGATAAGCTCTCCCATGCCGTCCCGGAAAAAATAGTCCGGCAGGGTGCGCAGGGCTTCCGTATCTGCCGCCACAGCCATGGGCTGGTGGAAGGCACCCACCAGGTTTTTGCCGAAGGGCAGGTCTACCCCGGTTTTGCCCCCCACGCTTGCGTCCACCATGGACAAAAGGGAGGTGGGCGCCTGGAAAAAGTCTATGCCCCGCAGGAAGGTGGCGGCGGCAAAGCCGCCCATATCCCCTGTGACGCCGCCGCCCAGGGTAACGATGAAGTCTGTGCGGGTGAAGCCCGCCTGGGACAGGGCCTTGTACATATCGCAGATGGTGCTTATCTGCTTGTGCTCCTCCCCGGCGGGGAACACGAAGGCAGACACCTGAAAGCCCGCCTGCTCCAGGGAGGCCTTCGCCCGCTCCCCATACAGGGGGAACACGTTTGTTTCGCTGACGATCATGGCCTTTGTGCCGGGCTTTTTGTGCCGGGCGGCAATTTCCCCAATCCGGCCCAGGACTCCCGGCTCTATGGTGACCCGGTAGGGCCTGTCTGTCCGCACGTCTATAGTCATGTGGCTTTTCACTCCTTTTGGATTTGTCTCTGGGCAGTTGCCTCACCTTTGCCCGGACGGCAAAACCGGCGCAGCCGGTTTTAGGGGGCTTGCCCCCGCGCTTCTTGCCCCGCAGGGGGGAGGAAGCGCGCCGTCCGGGGGACGGTCAGCCGTTCTCCCGCTTTGCGTCCCCGGCTTTGCGCAGGAGGGCCTGCAGAGGCTCCTCCTCCCCTGCCGCGATGGCCTGCCGGAAGCGGCTTAGGTCGCCTATAAGCTGGTCAAGCTCTTCTGTGAGGGGTTCCCGGTTGTCCAGGAAAAGCCTTGTCCACAGGGCGTGGTTAATATCTGCCACCCGGGAAACGTCCCGGTAGCTGCCGGCGGAAAAGCCCCTGTGGTCTTTGCACCGGGGGCTGAGCACATAGGCGCAGGCCAGCACGTGGGGCACCTGGGAGGTGTAGGCTATCATCCTGTCGTGGTGCTCCGGGGTGGTGCGGACAATCTGCCCGAAGCCCATGGAGAGGGCTAAAGCCTCCACCTCCCCCACCGCCCATTCCGGGGCGGCGCAGGGGGCGATGAGATAGGAAGCGCCCATAAAGATGCTGGGATCGCTTGCGGCAAAGCCGCTTTTCTCCTTCCCCGCCATGGGGTGCCCGGCTACGAAAACGTATCTGCCCTTATGGGCCAGCTTCTCCATGCCAGCGCACACCGCGGCTTTTATGCCGCAGGCGTCTGTGACAATGCAGTTTTCCTTCAGGGCGCTTCCATGGGCCTCCATAAAGGCCAAGGCCCCCTGGGGGTATACGCACAGGTACACCACATCTGCCCGGGCAAGCTCCGCAGGCCCTGCTTTGCCGTCTATGGCCCCGCAGGAGCAGGCATCCAGCAAAGCGCCTTCATCCCTGTCTACGCCGTAAACCCGGTGGCTGGTGCGCTGCTTCAGGGCTTTGGCAATGGATCCGCCGATAAGCCCCAGGCCCACCACTACAATGTCCTTGCCAGCGCTCATAAGGTTTCCACCATCTGGGAAACTTTTGTCACCTTCCGGGCAAGCTTTTCAAACTGGGCCGGGGTGATGGACTGGGCGCCGTCGCACAGGGCATGGCTGGGGTCGTTATGCACCTCGATAATCAGGCCGTCGGCCCCAATGGCGGCGGCTGCCACAGCCAAAGGCTCGATGAGCCAGTTAAGCCCTGAGGCATGGCTGGGATCTACCACCACAGGCAGATGGGACAGCCGCTTTAAGACAGGCACAGCGGAGATGTCCAGGGTGTTGCGGGTAATGGTCTCATAGGTGCGGATGCCCCGCTCGCACAAAATGACCTGCTCGTTGCCTTCTGCCATAATGTATTCCGCGCTCATTAAAAGCTCCTCAATGGTGTTTGCAAGGCCGCGCTTCAGGAGGATGGGCTTGTGGAGCTTTCCAAGCTGCTTTAAAAGCTCGAAATTCTGCATGTTCCGCGCCCCCACCTGGATGACGTCCACATCCTCAAACAGGGGCAGGTGCTCGATGCTCATAATCTCTGTGACAATGGGCAGGCCCGTTTCCTTTTTGGCTTCCCGCAGAAGCTCCAGGCCCTGGGCCTTCATGCCCTGGAAAGCATAGGGGCTGGTGCGGGGCTTGAAGGCACCGCCCCGCAAAAACTGCGCCCCAGACTGCCCCACGCTTTTCGCCACGCTGATAATCTGCTCCCGGCTTTCCACAGAGCAGGGGCCTGCGATAAGCGCCAGGCCGCCCCCGCCGATTTTCTGGCCCCCGGGCAGGGTGACTGCCGTATCGCCCGGGTGGAACTTCCGGTTTGCCTTTTTATAAGGCTCCTGCACCCGGCGGACAGCCTCCACCACGTCCTGGGCGGCGATATATTCGTCGTCTATGGCGGTGGTGTCACCGATAAGGCCCAGCACAGTGCTGTGGGTGCCCACCCAGGTGTTCACCTGCACGTCATAGTTTTGGGTGAGGCGGCGGATGAAGGACTCCACCAGCTCCTGCCCCTGGTTTGGTTTTAATACGATAATCATGTCATTTTCCCCTTCCTAAGAACCTGTATTCATAATCGAAATTGCCAGATGAGCGAGAATTTTTAGAGCCAATCAAGGCGAATATTCCGCAAACGCATGTATGCGTTCGCCATGCAAAACGTTAGCCGCTGGCTAACGTTTGCGCATGGCAAGAAAATTCAACACAGAGTGGCTCTAAAAAGGCCGCTCAGATGGTGGTTGCAGGTTGTGAATACAGGTTCTACATTTGCAGGCCAAAGCGCGCCGCAAACAAAAAAGCAGGGCCGCTTTGGGCCCTGCCATAAAATTTCCGCTGTATTCCCCGCGCCGGATTCCTTCCCAGGCCCCGGCAAGTGAAGCCCGGGATTTTAAGCGCAGGGCGGAAAGCAGCCGCCCTGTTTTGCACACGCACGAAAAGCCCGCGCGGTAAATCGCAGGCTGTAAGCATAGAGGCTAAATCGTTTTGTGAGCATGGGCTTCATAGCGGTTTTCCTTCCGTTTATAGCGTTTGTTGCTCTTAAATTTTACTACTGCAAAGCGCTGTTGTCAAGAATTTTTTGCAGGGGGAGTGTCCAAAACGCGCATTTTGTGCTGTCGGCGCAAGACCGTGGGACTCTGTCCCACACCCTGCAAACCCTTTTGAAAAAAGGGTTTGATCCTAAAACCAATTTCTTAAATTGATAAATTTCTTTTTATTAACTCTTCGTTTTAGACACTCCCTTGCAGGGGGCTGTATGGGCAGCGCAGTTCAAAAGAGTGAAAAGCGGTACATACTGCCTTTCAAGGGCGTTTAGGGCAGCCTGGAAAGGGCCATGCCAAGGCCGCAGGAAAGGAGGTTTGCCACAAGGGCATACCGGCAGGCCCGGCCAGGGGGCTGGCGCTCCCTGCTGCACCTGCCGATAAGGAGGGAATATACCGCAGCCTCCAGGATGAACACGGCCAGCTCCAGCGCCACGAACCAGAACCAGAAGGCCCAGGGGCCTTTCCAGTAAGTGATGAGGTACAGGGAAATGTACAGCAGCCCCTGGGTGATGAGGTTTGTGCCGGCAAAGAGGAGAAGCTGCCTGTTTTCCCGGTACCCGAACAAGAGGGCCAGCCCCGCTTCCAGCAGGATGGTGAGGGCCGCCCGCAGGGCTGCCCGGGACAGGCCCCGGCTGTAATCGTAGGAAGCCCGCACCTGCATCCCGCTGCCGGAAACAGCGCAGTGGAAATAGCTTTCAAAGGCATAGCGCTCTAAAACGCCGCTTGTGAGGAAGGCGCCTGTTTCCGGAAAATAAAGCAATATTTTGAAGACATCCGGGGGATGGTACCCCCAGGTGAAGCCCTGGGCGTCTGTGCAGTACCAGTATTCCTGCAGGAAATAAAAGCCGTCCGGATCTTCATAGCGGGCGAATTTCTGCCAGATTTCATGCTCCTCCTCTGTAAGGCGCTCGTTTCTGCTGTATCCGTCCCAGGCCTGGTAAGGCCCCCAGGGGCTTTCGCCGGAAAGCAGGGTGGCATATGCCTTTTCCCCGGAAATGCCGCTGATGGTGACAGTGGTGCTGGGCTTGGGGCCAATGTCCGCCCGGGCGGGAAGGGGCGGGAGCATGGCGAGCAGCAGGCAGCACAGAAAGGCCGACATCCATTTTTTCCTCATACGCGCCTCACAGCCCCAGGTTTACAATGCGCCTTGCCACCACCACAGGGGGCGCGCCCGCGTCTACGGTAACGTCCGCCGCTGCCCGGTACAAAGGGGCGCGCTGGTAGAAAAGCTCCTCAATGACCTGCCGGCGGTTAGGCTTTTGCAGCAAGGGCCGCCTTTTGTCATTTTTCAGCCGTTCCTGCAGGGCGGGCAGGGGCACGTCTAAAAAGAGGATGACAGCCCCGTTCTGGTGGAAAAGCTCTACGTTATGGGGGAACAGCACAGTGCCCCCGCCGCTTGCCACCACCAGCCCCGCCTGCCGGGACACCTCCTCTACGGCCCGGGCCTCCCGCTGCCGGAAGCCCTGCTCTCCGAAACGGGCAAAAATTTCTGTGATGGACATGCCTTCCCGCTGCTCGATGTACTTGTCCAAATCGCACAGCTCCCGGCCCAGAAGCTTTGCCGCCCGCCTGCCCACGCTGGTTTTGCCGCAGCCCATAAAGCCGCACAGCACGATGTTGCCGGTCATGCTTCATTCCTCCCAAAGGTTTTTTCCATTTCCGCTGCAGCGTCCCGGCACAGGGACTCTATATCCTCCGGGCAAAACCGGGTTCCATACCAGATTTCATGGGCCTGCACTGCTTGGTATACCAGCATTTCCATGCCGCCCACAGCCTTGGCCCCCGCCTTTTCCGCAAACCGCAGAAGCTGGGTGCGCCCGGGGTTATACACCGCGTCGAACACAGCCCTGCACCGGGCCGCCACCTCTTCCGGCACAGGGCTTTCCCCGGCGCGGGGAACCATGCCTACGCTGGTGCAGTTTATGAGAAGGTCAAAGCTTTGGGAGGCATCCAGCCTAAGCTCTTCATAGGTTTCTGTTCTGACAAGGAAGCTTTTATCTCCCCGCCTGCGGGCAAAGGCGGCAAGTTCCTGGGCCAGGGCGCCTGCTTTCTCCCGGGCAGCGGGACGGTGGGCGATGGTGATAGCAAAATCCTGCACGCTTTGGGCCGCTTCAAAGGCAATGGCCCGGGCCGCGCCCCCGTTTCCCAGCAGCAGCAGGCTGCCGGAAAAGGACAGGCCATGGTTTTCCAGGGCCTTCCGGCACCCGGCCCCGTCGGTAGTGTACCCTATCAGTTTTCCGTCCCTGACCTGCACCGTATTCACAGAGCCAAAGGCCTTGGCTGCCGGATCCACCTCGTCTAAAAAGGGCAGGATGGCGCTTTTGTGGGGGATGGTGATGTTAAAGCAGTGGAGGCTCCGAAGCCGCGGCAGGGCTTTTGCTAAATCCGGCACGTCCAGCACCTGGTATTCCAGGGGGATGCCCGACAGGGCGAACAGGCGCTTATGGATAAAGGGGGACATGGTGTGGCCGATGGGGTGGCCGATGACGGCCGCTTTTTGTACATCCATGGATTTTTCCTCTCTTCCGGGAAATTTTTTTATGGAAAGGCAAAAAATTTTCTCTGTAAGGTTGACAAAGCGGGGCGCAGTCAATACAATGTAGGAGATGGATGCGTGCCCGCGCGTATGGATTGTATCATATTCGGGCCGGTTTTGTCCATATCTGCCGGGCACCCGGCCGGAAACAAATTTTTGTATATCATCAATTTTTCAGGAGGTAAACAGTATGGTACTGGAAAAAATCAAGACGATTCTCAGCGAGCAGTTTGACGTGGAAGAGGACAACATCACCACGGAAACCACTTTGCAGGACGACCTGGGAGCCGATTCCCTGGACGTGGTGGATTTGCTCATGTCCATTGAGGACGAGTTTGAGGTGGAAATCCCGGACGGCGAGGTGGAAAACATCAAGACTGTGGGCAGCCTGGTGGAGTACATCGAGTCCCATTCCTAAAAATACGCATAACCTACAGCCCGGGCCAGAGCCTGGGCTTTTTTGCATAAGGCTTGCAATACCGCTGTGCCTGTGCTATAATATTCTTGGATAAAGTTTATGCACCAACACGTTCACAGGAAAAGGGAAATCCCGGAGATGGCAGTCTCCGGGATTTCCCTTTGAACTTGTGGGCTTACTTGCCCTTGTGCTTTCCGTCAAGCCGCTTGCTTATGTAATTGGCAATTACACTCGCCACAACGGAAAGGATAAAGTTTATACAGATGTCCAACACGCTCACCTCCTTCCTTTGCCAATGTAGGGGAGGCAAGCACCTGTATTATACCATACTTCTGGCGGGGATGGAAGAAAAAGGCCGAAAAATGGCAGGGCAGGCGACTGGGGCGGGGCAAAAACACTTGCAAAACCGCGGCTGTGCCTTTATAATATTTCCTATATGCTGTCAGCGAAAGGATTGTTAAGTTTATGGCGCAGAAAAAAATGGTTAACGACATCACTTCTATGGACGTGGATTTTGCCCAGTGGTATACGGACATTGTGAAGAAGGCCCAGCTTGCCGACTATTCCGGCGTGAAGGGCTGCATAGTGTACCAGCCCTACGGCTATGCCATCTGGGAGAACATCCAGCAGGATATGGACAGGCGCTTTAAGGAGGCCGGGGTGCAGAACGTATATATGCCCATGCTTATCCCGGAAAGCCTGCTGCAAAAGGAAAAGGATCACATTGACGGCTTTGCCCCCGAGTGCGCGGCCGTAACCCAGGGGGGCGGGGAAAAGCTTTCCGAGACGCTTTATGTGCGCCCCACCAGCGAGGTGCTTTTCTGCGAGCACTATCAGAAAATCATCCACTCCTACCGGGACTTGCCCAAGCTTTACAACCAGTGGTGCTCTGTTATGCGCTGGGAAAAGACCACCCGGCCTTTCCTGCGGGGCATGGAATTTTTGTGGCAGGAGGGCCACACCATGCACGAAACCGCCGAGGAGGCACAGGCGTTCACCTTGAAGATGCTGAAAATTTATGAGGACGTGTACCGGGAAACCCTGGCTATCCCGCCGGTGGTGGGCAAAAAAACAGAAAAGGAAAAATTCGCCGGGGCCGAGGCCAGTTATACCCTGGAGCCTATGATGCATAACGGCGTGGCCCTCCAGGGCGGCACCACCCACTATTTCGGGGACGGCTTTGCAAAGGCCTTTGGCATCCAGTTTACCGGCCGGGACAACTCCCTGCAGGCCCCTTACCAGACCTCCTGGGGCATGAGCACCCGCTTAATCGGCGCGGTGATTATGGTGCATGGCGACGACAACGGCCTGGTGCTGCCCCCCAGGGTGGCCCCGGTGCAGGTGGTTATCGTGCCCATTGCCCAGCACAAGCCCGGCGTGCTGGAGAAGGCAAAGGAAATCTGCGACGGGCTGAGCCGGACGTTCCGGGTGAAGCTGGACGACAGCGACAACTCCCCGGGATGGAAGTTTGCCCAGTATGAGATGCAGGGGGTGCCCCTGCGGCTGGAAATCGGGCCGAAGGACATGGAAAACGGCCAGTGCGTGCTGGTGCGCAGGGATACCGGGGAAAAGCAGTTCACATCCCTGGAGGGCCTGGAGGACGTTATAAAATCCCTGTTGGACACCATCCACGAGGATATGCTGGTTCGCGCCCAGAAAAACATGGAGGAAAAAACCTTCACAGCCCACAACCATGAGGAGTTTTTGGATATTGCCCAGAACAAGCCCGGGTTTATCAAGGCCATGTGGTGCGGGGATTCCGCCTGCGAGGACAAGCTGAAAGAGGAAACAGGCGGAGTGAAGTCCCGGTGCATCCCCTTTGAGGAGGAGCATATCTCCGACGTGTGCGCCTGCTGCGGCAAGCCCGCAAAGCACATGGTGTATTGGGGAAGGCAGTATTAGTGAAAATATAGAGGAAAGGGACGGTACCGGGCGCAAAAAGCCGTCGTTTTATAGCTTTTTGTGTGTATCCTGTATCGCATGGCGATTTTTATGTCAACTGCGTATTTTGGCATCGGCATTTATGTGAAGGGCAGCGTGGAGGCGGCAAAGCTTTACTGCGGGGCCTTTGGGCTGGAGCTGGGCTATCACGTTTTGAACGAGGATGGCAGTTACTTCCATTCGGAACTGATGAAGAATGGCGAGCCTGCCCTTTCTGTGGTGGAGGCCCCGGCTGCCCCTGGGGGGAACCCTGTTGAACTGGGCTATACCTTTAGCTGCCGGGAAGATCTGGAGCGGGCCTTTGCCCTTTTGAAGGAGGGCGGCAAGGTGAAGCTGGAGCCGGGGGAGCTGCCCTGGTCCCCCCTGGCGGCTACGGTTACCGACCGCTTTGGCGTGAACTGGTTCCTAAGCCTGCCCCAGCACCTGCCGCCGGAGGATTTTAAGCCCTCGGACTGCCGGTAATTCGGACTGCCAGGGCAAGTACAGGAGCGGGGGCCTTTTGGCCTGCTTCCATGGGAGGGAAAGGGCTATGGCGAAAAAACTATCCGACATGACCTTGCAGGAGCTTTGGGAGCTGTTCCCCATTATCCTTACGGAGCACCAGCCCCAGTGGCACCAATGGTATGAGGAGGAAGCCGCCATTTTAAAGGAACTGCTGCCTCTGTGCGCGCCCTACCACATAGGCAGTACGGCTATACCCGGCATTTGGGCAAAGCCTATTGTGGACATCCTCCTGGAAGCGCCGGAAGGGGCAACCTTGCAGGAGATAAAGGCCGTCCTTCTTTCGGGCGGCTGGATTTGCATGAGCGAAGAGCCGGGCCGCCTCTCCTTTAACAAGGGCTACACGCCCCAGGGCTTTGCCCAGCGGGTGTTCCACCTCCACCTGCGGCGGCAGGGCGACACGTCAGAGCTTCTTTTCCGGGATTATCTGCTGTCCCATCCAGACGCGGCCCGGGCATATGAAAAGCTGAAGCTTTCCCTTTGGAAGCCCTATGAGCATGACCGGGACGGCTATACGGCGGCAAAAACGGAATTTGTGTCCCGGATAACTCGGCAGGCCGCGGAGGAACAGGCGGGCACTACCAGCTAAAAAACGGCTGGGCCAAAGGCCGGGAAGCTGGCAGGCCCTGCCTGCGGAAAGGACAAAAGGAAATGAGAATCGCAATACCCTTTGAGAACGGAGAGATTTTTCAGCACTTCGGGCGCACGCAGGCTTTTAAGTTCTATGACGCGGAGGGCGGCAAGGTGAACGCCAGCCAGGTTGTGGAGACGGGAGGCGCGGGGCATGGCGCCCTGGTTGGCTTCCTGGCGGGAAACCGGGTGGACGCGGTGATCTGCGGCGGCATAGGCGGCGGGGCTTACGCCGCCCTGCAAAACGCGGGCATCCAGCTTTACGGCGGCGTTTCCGGCAGCGCGGACGAGGCTGTGCAGGCCTATCTGGCCGGCACTTTGGCATACGATCCCGCTGTCCGGTGCAGCCACCACAGGCACTCCTGCCATGGGGAAGGCCACCAGGGCTGCCATGAAGGCCATTGCCATAAGGAAGGGTAACATACAGGAATCCCCCTGGAAGGAAAAACTCCTTTCAGGGGGATTTTTGTGGGTGTTTGGGTTTATGCTGGCTCTCCCAACAGCAGGCGGCGCTTTTTAGAACCTGTATTCATAATCGAAATTGCCAGATGAGCGAGAATTTTTGGAGCCAATCAAGGCAAATATTTCGCAAACGCATGTATGCGTTTGCGCCTCTGCAAGAAAATTTAACACAGAGTGGCTTCAAAAAGGCCGCTCAGATGATGGTTACAGGTTGTGAACACAGGTTCTTTGGTATAGAAGCAGGCCGACGGCATCTGCCAAGGCCCAGCCGATGGGGATTGACCACCAAATGCCTATGACGCCTAAGGCGGGGATGGCGGAAAGGGCATAGGAGAGGGCCACCCGGGTGCCCAGGGAGATGATTGTGAGCACCACAGAGACGGCGGGGCGGCCCAAGGCCCGGTACAGCCCATAGAGCAGGAACAGGCAGCCAATGCCGCAATAAAACGGCCCGATAATGCGGAGGTACTGGACACCCTGGGCGATGATGGCGGTTTGGGAGGCGTCCACGAAAATGAGCATCAGGGGTTTTGCCAGGAACCACAGGGCCAGGGAAACCAGCAGGCAATAGGACACAGAGGTGAGCACGCCCCAGCGTACCCCTTTTTTGATGCGCCCTGTCTCCCCTGCCCCCCGGTTTTGGGCGATGAAGGTGGAAAAGGCGTTGCCAAATTCCTGGGCGGGCATGTAGGCAAAGGAATCTATCTTCACCCCGGCGGCAAAGGCCGCCATCACTGTGGTGCCAAAGCTGTTCACCAGCCCCTGCACCATGAGGATGCCCAGGTTCATGACCGACTGCTGCAGGCAGGTGAGGAAGGAATACCGGACGATTTCCCCCAGCCCCGCTTTTTCCACCCGGAAGCTTTTGAAAGCTTGGCGCAGGGGCTGGTTTTTCCAAAGGGTATACAGGGCGATGCCTATGCCGGAGATGTATTGGGCTATTACTGTGGCTGCCGCCGCCCCTGCGGCCCCCTGCCTCCACACAGCCACCAGCAGGATGTCCAGGCCGATATTCAGGGCGGTGGACAGGCCCAGGAACAGCAGGGGCACCACAGAATCCCCCAGGGCTTTCAGGTAGGCCCCGAAGAAGTTATACAGGGCTATGGCGGGGATGCCCCAGAACACCAGGATCAGGTATTCCCGGGCCATGGCGGTAATTTCCCCGGGAATATTCATCCAGCGGATAATCCCATCCACCCCCAGCAGGGCGCAGGCTGTGAGCAGGCCCCCCAGGGCTGCTGTGAGGGCAAAGGCGCTGGCTATGCTGCTTTGGAGCCGCTGGGGGTTCCGGCTGCCAAAGCACAGGGAAAACACCACCCCGCTGCCCATGCACAGCCCCAGCAGGACAGAGGTGAGGAAGGTCATCAGCGCAAAGGCGGATCCCACTGCCGCCAATGCCCCGGGGCCTACAAAGCGGCCCACCACCCAGGTGTCCACCAGGTTATAACCCTGCTGCAAAAGGTTTCCCAGAATCATGGGCAGGGCAAAGGCACACATGGTTTGAAACACAGGGCCTTTTGTCAGATCTTTTTGAAACATGGTTCATTTCTCCATTCCAGCCGGGTTTTTCTGTGTGAACAAAAATGTGCCTATGGCCACGGAAACCGCCAGGTTCAGGGAATCTACCGCGCTGCTTTGGGGAATGAACAGGCTTTGCCCATAGGTCTGGTATATGGGAGGCAGGCCGGCGGCCTCGTTGCCGAAAACAAGGGTATAGCAGGGGGACTGGGGGCAGCTTTCCGGGGTGAGCACCCTGCCCCCGTCCAGCATGAAGGGGAAGATCTCCCGGCCCTGGCCATGGGCCTGGAGATAGGCGGGGAAATCTTCAAAGCGCTCTGTTTCCAACTGGAAGCAGGCCCCCATGCTGGCCCGCACCACCTTGGGGTGCCACTGATCCGCCCCGCCGCCGATAAGGGCCAGGTTCCGGACGCCAAAGCCCAGCAGGGTGCGCATGATGGTGCCCAGGTTCCCCATGTCGCTTGGCTCCACCAGGGCCGCGTGGGGCGCTTCCGGCTGCAGGGCGCCGGGGTATTTCAGGAACTCCCCGGCGGCATAGCACGCTTCCTTCTGGGCAATGCGCTCCAAGGCCCTGGGCCACAGCAGGCAGGGCACGCCCAGCTTTTCACAGCGGCTGAGGAGCTTCTCCTGCTCCCGGAAATCTTCCCGGAAGTATACGGCCCGGACGGCTTTTGGCCTGTGAGAGAGCAGCTCGAAGGTGGGGAAAGGGCCAAGGGCATAGGAATGGGGAAAATCCTTCTTATATTTTTTCGGCAGCTCCCGCTGTTCCATGGGCGGGCCTCCTTTCTGAAAATGGGATGAGGGCTTGCCTGGAAAAACCACAAAGAAACCCTCAGCGGCAGTGCCGCCCCAGCGGCGGGCGCCGGGAGGCGCGCGCCCCCCGGCGAAGCCGGGGCAGCCGGGGGCACAAGGCCCCCGGCTGGCTGGGGCGGGCAGGCAGGAATTTTTGCAGGGGTTTATGATGGGCTCAGTGCCGGGGCTTATAGTGCCCGCCGCCTCTGCGGGGGGAAGCGCTCTCCCGGCGCGGGGAAGCGCCTTCCTGCCTGGAGGGCCGGGGCTTTGCAGGCGGCCCGGCTGGGCTTTCCTCCAGCATAGCGATGAGGGGCTTCTCCTGGGCGGTGCTTTCCTGACGGGGCGGAATGCCTTCCCGCCTGGGCGGAGTACTTTCCCGCCTGGGCGGAGGGGCTTCCTCCTCGTCCTCTGCAAAACGGGCCTGTTCCCTGGAACCGCGGGAGACAGGGGCCTCATAGGGGTCTTCCCCGCCGTAATCTACCAGGGGGCCTTCCAGCCGGGCTGTGCCTCGGGAAAGCAGGGCGGGCACCAGCAGCAGGGCCAGTCCCAGCACCACGAGAACTGCCAGCCCTGCCGGGGAATATAAAAACGCGGCCAAAGCCCCGCAGCCCGGCAGGAAGGTTGTACACACCGCCACCACCCGGGCGGGATCCAGCAGGTTTACGTCAGGCTGGCCGAAGGCCTCCTGCTGGGTGATATACATGCCCTCGCTGGTGCCTACAATCCGGCGCAGCAGCAGTTCCCCATCCTGCTGGAAAGCCACAATGTCTCCGGGCTGGCACTGGCTTCCCATGCGCAGGATTGCCAAATCCCCAGGGTAAAGGGAAGGCGTCATCTCGCCGTTTGCCACGGTAAAGGGCGCATAGCCCAAAAGGGTGGGGGGCGACTCCTGCTTCACGCTGGAGCTGTAAAGCAGGGCGCCGCCTGCTACAAGCAGCACCAGCAGCACCAGCGCCAGAAGAACCCGTACAATCCAGATAAAAGCCTTCATACCTGTTTCAGCCCCTTTTCCATCACTGTATTTTCAAGCTCTACCATCTGTCCCGTTTCCGGGTGCGGGCGCTTTACCCGCTGGTCTTTCACGGCCCTGTATCCCAGCTTTTCAAAGAAGCCCCGGGCCGACCTGGAAGCATGGACGGTTATCCGGGCCTGCCCCTGCCCCAGGGCCTCAGCCTCCAGGGCGGAGGCCAGGGCTTTGGCAGCGCCCCGGCCCTGGAAGTCCCGGTGGACATAGAGCCTGTCTACATATCCGCCGTCTAAGTCTGCAAAGCCTATAATCCGGCCTGTTTCATCCTCTGCCACCAGGGTGAAGTGGCGCAAAAGAGAGGAGCGCCACGCCTCTCTGTCCCACTTTTCCACAGGAAGCGCCCAGGCTTCCACCTGCTCCCGGGTGTATTCCATTTGGCAGACGGTGTGTACTGTGTCCCTAAACAGGCGGTATACCTCGTCCAGATCGCTTTCCTTGAACCGCCGCAGGGAAACCTTCTTTTGGGGAGGCTTTGGCAGGCTCACATTCCGGAGCAGCCATTTTGCCACCCCGTCCTCCTCGTTGCTGCCGATAATTTCTGTGGCCGCCCCTTGCAGCTTTGGCACCGCGTTTGCCACAGCGCACTTCACGTCCGCAGCCTCAAACAAGGGCAGGTCGTTTATGGCGTCCCCAAAGGCTACCATCCTGTCGCAGCCCAGCAGCTCTTGCAGCTTCCTGGCGGCATTGGCCTTGGTGGCTTCCTTTGGCATCAGCTCCAGCCAGTATTCCTCCCGGTACAGCTCCTGCTGGAAGGTGGCTGTAAGCCAGGGCTGTGCCGCCGCCTGCTGATACAGGGGCAAAAGGGCCTCCCGCTCCCCTATAAAAGTAAAGTAAAAAGCCTCCCCCTGGTACAGCGCTTCCTGGGAGGATACCCCCCGCAGGCGCTTGTCCCACTCCCGGTTTTGCAGGTAATAGGCCTGGCCCGGCGTTTCCTTTCCCCGCACCCAGGAAAGCCGCTCCACGCCCTCCACAAAGGCGTACACCACAGGCCACAGGGAAAGCGCCTCCGCCTGCTTTTCCACCCAGGCGGCCTGCTCCGGCGTGAAGCCTGCCCGGAACAGGGGCTTCCCTTCCGGGCCTTCCAGGATGAAGGCCCCGTTATAGACGATGACCGGCAGGTTCCGGGTGAGGCCCTGGGTTACCCGCACTGCCGAATGGTTGGATCGGGCTGTGGCAAAGGTGAAATGCATTCCCCGCTCTATGAGATGATTCAGCGCCCACAGGGTAAATTCCGAAAGGCGCTCGTTTCGCTGCAGCAGCGTCCCGTCCAAATCGCTTACATATAATGTCATGCCCATCGCCATACGATACAGAATTCGCACAGAAAGCCATGAAAAAACAGCCTTTTATGCCCGGTATCGTTCCTTTCTGTAAGATTTTTCGTAACACTTCTAAATCTTAAGGTGCTTCCTGCACAATTCGTAAATCTCCCCTGTGCAAAGCCATTTCCGCAGGGTGGCAAGTCCCTGCTCGTTTTGGGGGCAGGGCAGATACCGCCGCATATAGCCCTCTTCCCCATATTTCTCCCGGATGTGCTCCACTGCCCGGCGCACCTGGGCTTCCGCTGAAAGCTCCGGCTTTGTGGCGAGGCCGTATTCCATCACCCGCCGGACAATGCGCTGGGGGTCAATATCCCGGTCGGCCTCGCTGACAATGCGTCCATACACAGAGCGGGGCTCTTTCCCGGAGGAGGCCCTGTGATCTTCCACAGCCTCCCCCATGGTTTTTATCTGCCCGGGAGAAAACCACTGGGAAAGATTCTTGTCTGCCAGCAGGTAAGCCCCGGAGGTTTTCTCATGGTTTTCCCTGCCAAACTGCAGGCCTGTGTCATGGTAGGCGGCAATGGCGTAGACCATGCCTGCGTCCACCTCTCCGAAAAGCTCCCGGGCGGCGGGGATAAGGGCCAGGCTGTTTTCCAGCACCTGCCGCACATGGGCCGGCCCGTGGGCCGCGTCGAAGCCCTGGTACAGAGGCAGGATGTTCTCTTCTATGTACACTTTCAGTTCCTGGTTGATTTGTTCCATCATCTGCACACTCCCGTTCATTCTTTTCGTTTCGTGCGCAGCAGCCGCAGTTTTAAGTATACCATATCCTGTGCGCGATTTCCACGCGCTGGAAGAATTTTTTAGCCCCTTGACAAAATCTTACACCCATGGTAATATGGTAACGTCACCACATGGAAACGATACCATGCACAAAAATCTGGAGAGGAAGGTTTCATATGCCGGAAAAGAATCCATATGACAGGGACTGCTATTCCATTTTGGAAACGCTGGACGTGGCTACAGGGGAGCGCACTGTCCTGCGTGAATTTGACTATGTGATTGAGGCCCCAAACTGGCTGCCTGACGGCAGGCGCCTGCTCTATAATTCCCACGGCTCTTTGTGGCTGTTCGATTTGGAGACAAAGGAGAGCAAAAAAATTGACACAGGAGACTGCAGCCGCTGCAACAACGATCACGTCCTCTCCCCGGACGGGGACTATGTGGGCTTTAGCTGCGGCGGGATGGACTCTCAGGTGTACATTGTGCCCATAACAGGGGGCAAGCCCCGGACTGTCACCCCCAACAGCCCCAGCTTCCTCCATGGCTGGTCCCCGGATGGCAAAACCCTGGCCTACTGCGCCTTCCGGGATGGGGGCAAGGACGTGTATGCCATTTCCGCAGAGGGCGGGGAGGAAACCCGGCTGACCTCGGCCCCCGGCCTGAACGACGGCCCGGAGTATTCCCCGGACGGCAGGCACATCTGGTTTAACTCGGAGCGCTCTGGCCTGATGCAGATTTGGCGCATGGACGCGGACGGGCAGAACCAGATCCAGATGACCACAGATGAGGACAGCAACAGTTGGTTTGCCCACCTCTCCCCGGATGGCAGCCAGGCTGTGTATATCGCCTACAAAAAGGGCGACGTGGCCCCTGGGGATCACCCGGCCAACAAAAACGTGGAACTGCGGCTGATGAGCGCCCAGGGCGGAGACTACCGGGTGCTGTGCAGGCTGTTCGGCGGACAGGGCACCCTGAACGTCAATAGCTGGTCCCCCTGCGGGAAGAAAATTGCCTTTGTCAGCTACCGGATGAAGGGGTAAAACGCCTTGCTGTAAGGCTTATTTGAAAAAGGAGCGCCTGTAAAGATATAACCAAAACCACCCGTCAAACGGGTGGTTTTCTGTTTCGCCTTCGGCTCAGCTGTCTAAAGGTGTAACAAAAATCCCCTGGCTAAGCCAGGGGACTTAAAGCTATACTAAAACTCTGCTGTGCCGGTGGTGCGGGGGAAGGGCAGCACGTCCCGGATGTTCTGGATGCCGGTGAGGTACATCACCAGGCGGTCAAAGCCGATGCCAAAGCCGGAATGCACGGTGGTGCCAAAGCGGCGCAGATCCAGATACCACCAGAAATCCTCCTCGCTCATGCCCAGCTCTGCCATGCGGGCCTTCAGCACGTCGTAGCGCTCCTCCCGCTGGCTGGCCCCCACCAGTTCGCCAATGCCGGGCACCAGCAGGTCGGTGGCGGCAACAGTTTTGCCGTCGTCGTTCATGCGCATGTAGAAGGACTTGATCTCCTTGGGATAGTCGGTGACAAATACGGGCCTGCCGAAGTGCTTCTCCGCCAGATACCGCTCGTGCTCGGTTTGGATGTCCGCGCCCCACTCCACCTTGAACTCAAACTCGCCGTTGTGCTCTTTCAGAATCTCAATGGCGTCGGTGTAGCTCACCCGGGCAAAGTCGGAACCAGCCACATGGCGCAGGCGCTCTAAAAGGCCCTTATCCACAAACTGGCTGCAGAACTCCACGTCCTGGGAACAGGTTTCCAGCACATAGTTAATAACATATTTTACTGTGGACTCAATCAGATCCATGTCGTCGTTTAAGTCGGCAAAGGCGATTTCCGGCTCAATATGCCAGAACTCCGAGGCATGGCGGGGGGTGTTGGAGCGCTCTGCCCGGAAGGTGGGGCCAAAGGTGTACACCTTGGAGAAGGCCTGGGCCATGCACTCCACCTGAAGCTGCCCGGAGCCGGAAAGGAACACCCGCTTGCCGAAGAAATCCTCATGGTAGTCCACGCCGCCCTCCTGGGTGCGGGGCGGGCTTGCCGGGTCAAGGGTGGTCACCTGGAACATCTCCGCTCCCTCACAGTCAGTGGCGGTGATGATGGGGGTGTGGATATACACAAAGCCGTTCTCCTGGAAGAACTTGTGCATGGCAAAGGCCGCCGCTGAACGGATGCGGAAAGCAGCGCTGTAGAGGTTAGTGCGGGGGCGCAGATGGGCAATGGTGCGCAAAAACTCCACCCCATGGCGCTTCTTCTGCAGGGGATATTCGGGAGCGGAGGCACCCTCCACCACAATCTTTTCCGCGTGGATTTCAAAAGGCTGCTTCATGCCTGGAGTGGCAAGCAGGGTGCCTGTCACCCGCAGGGCTGCCCCGGCGTTCTGGGCGGCAATCTCCTTGAAGTTTTCAATCTTTCCGTCCTCAAACACCACCTGCACGCCCTTGAAGCTGGATCCATCGTTTAAGTCGATAAAGCCCAAAGCCTTGGAGTCCCGCACAGAGCGCACCCAGCCGCACACTGTCACCGTCTTGTCTTTGTAGCTGTCCAGGTCTTTATAAAATGCTGCGATTTCCTCGCGTTTCATGTCCTTCACTCCTTAAAAAGTTGGTTTAGAACAACTGGCTTTCCCAGCCGCCGTTCTGCCTATCGTAGTAAAACTCGCTGATAGTATCCTCCAGGAACACCCGAAGGTTTGCCTCCATGTCCTCCGCCAGGTTCATCCCGGGCAGAGCATCCAGCTCGGCCCAGAAAACCTCCCCTTCTTCCGAAGATTGCAGCTCCCCGGAAAATTTATCTGTTTTATAAAAGAAAAGCAGGTAACGGGAGCCATCGTCCCGCGTCCAATCCTTGATGCCGCAAAGGGTGGGATGTTCAATGGCAAGCCCTGTCTCCTCCTTTACTTCCCGGATGACAGAATCGGTAACGCTCTCCCCCGGATCCACATGCCCGCCCGGGAAGGTGATGCCGGGCCAGTTTTTGGCAAGCCTGTTCTGCACCAGCACCTTTGTGCCGTCCTGTATCATGCACAGGTTGGTGATTTCTGCTTTTATTTCCCGAGACATAAAAGCCCCTCCTTTACAGCAGCACCTTTTTCGTGCCGCCCTCTTGCCTTACACAGTATAGTTCGCTGAGATTGTCCTCTTGGAACAAGCGGAGGTGCAGTTCCATATCCTTTGCCAGATTCATCCCGGGCAGAGCATCCAGCTCGGCCCAGAACACCTCCCCTTCTTCCGAGGATTGCAGCTCCCCGGAAAATTTGTCTGTTTTATAAAAGAAAAGCAGGTAGCGGGCGCCGTTTTCCTTTGTCCACGTTTTAATGCCGCAAAGGGTGGGATGTTCAATAGTAAGCCCCGTTTCCTCCTTCACTTCCCGTATAACAGAAGCCGTAATGCTTTCCCCCGGCTCCACATGGCCTCCCGGGAACGCGATTCCCGGCCACTTAGGATCTTTCCTGTCCTCCACCAGCACTTTTGTGCCGTCCTGTATCACACACATGTTGGCGATTTCCGCCCTTACTTCCCTCATCATACGCTCCCCCTTATTGCAGCACCCAGTGGCTGCCGTCTGTAATTTGGGAATAGACTGTGTAATATAACTCGCTTAATGTATCGTCCAGCAGCACCTCGATGGTTTCCCTCATAGAGCGGGCCAGGTTCATGCCTGGCAATTGTGACCGCTCCGCCCAAAAGACGTTCCCTTCCCTGGAAGGGGCAAGGCTGCCGGAAAACTTCTCCGCCTTAAACAAAAGAACCATATACCGGCTGCCGTCCTCCCGCATCCAGTCCTTTACGCCGCAGAGTTTGGGGCTTTCTATGGTGAGGCCCGTCTCCTCTTTCACTTCCCGGATAACGGAAGCGGTAATGCTCTCCCCCGGCTCCACATGCCCGCCAGGGAAAGTGATGCCCGACCAGCCGGGCTTTGCCCGGTCCTGCACCAGCACCCTCGTGCCGTCGCACACCACGCACATGTTTGTCAGTTCCACTGCAACTTCCCTGGACATTTCCATCCCCCGTTACTGCAAGGTATATTGCCAGTCCTCATAGCGCCACGGGCCTGCAGGCGCGTTTTTATCCTTTTTCTCGTAATATAATTCGCTGATATCTTCTTCAAAGAAAACCCGGAAGGTTTCCTCCATGCCGCTGGCAAGCTGCATGGCAGGAAGGCTGTCCCGCTCTGCCCAAAAAACCTCCCCCTCTTCCGAAGGCTTCAGTTCCCCGGAAAACTTTTCTGCTTTATAAAGGAAAGCCACTTCCAAAAGGCCCTCTGGCCCGCCCCAGGTTTTAATGCCGCAAAGCCTGGGGTTTTCTATGGTGAGGCCCGTCTCTTCCCATACCTCCCGGATAACGGAAGCGGTAATGCTCTCCCCCGGCTCCACATGGCCCCCGGGAAAGGTGATGCCAGGCCAGCCGGGCTTCACCCGGTTTTGCACCAGCACTTTCGTGCCGTCTGCCACCATGCACATGTTGGTCAATTCTATGTTCACTTCATAGCCCATACATCCACCCTCCTGCAGAAAATGAAAAGAGCGCCGGGCAAATGACCTGGCGCTCTCTGCTATGGCGGAGAGGATGCGACTCGAACGCACAATGCCTTGCGGCACACCACATTTCCAATGTGGCTCCTTACCAATTAGAATACCTCTCCGTATCCCCTATCGGCTTTACAAGTATACCGAATTTTGCAGAAAAAATCAACCCCTTTTTCAAAATTTTTTTAAAAGCTTTTTCCCTTTCCTTTTTGCAGGCAAAAATTCTCAAAAAATATTTGCTTCCCCCCGCCCTGTTTGGTATAATATTGATGAATGCGGGCGCCCCCCGCATGACACATCATGAATTTATACTCTCTGGAGGGATCTTCCTTGAACAAGAAAAGCGCCGCCCCCATAGCGGCGGTCATCGAGATTGGTTCCAATAATGTGAAGCTGCGGGTGTCCCAGTTGTCAAAGGGCAAAATCCAGACCCTGGACAGGCTGGAATATCCCATTGGGCTGGGCCACGACGTGTTTGAAAACGGCAGCGTCAGCTTTGACAGCCTGCGGGAGCTGTCCGCCGCTTTATCCAAATTTTTCGCCGCCCTGCTTTCCTACAATATCGAAAAGCCCCGGGTGGTTTCCTGCTCTGCCCTGCGGGAGGCCAAAAACCGCGCCCTGGTTATCGACCAGCTAAAGGTGCGCAACGGCCTGGACGTGGAGGTTTTGGATGACAGCCAGGAAAAAGCCTATATTTACGGGGAGATTATGGAGCGCCTGGAACAGGAACAAGCCGTAAAGGGAGGCGCGTCCCTTATCGCCTATGTGGGGGCGGGCAGCATCGGCATTGCCGTGTTTGACGGGCAGCAGGCCGTATACTCCCAGAACATCCCCATTGGGCCTTTAAAGCTTCACGACGCCTTAAGCAAGCTGAGAAAAGGCGCCCAGGATTTCCACTGCATTGTAGACGAATATATGGATCTGCTTTTAAGCCGGGTGGATATTTCCGCCTTCCGGGTGCAGAACCTGATTGTCACCGGCTCTCAGATGGGGCGGGTGGCAAGGCTCAGCGGCGCCCGGCAGGAAGGGGAAATGGTGCGCCTGGACGTGAAAAAGCTGATTTCCCTTTATGACGAGCTGCGCTCCATGACAGCGGAAAGCATTGGCCTGCGCTATGGCATGACAGAGGACAAAGCCGCTGTGCTGTACACAGCCCTGTTTATTTACAGAGGGCTTCTGCGTTTCTGCCCAGGGGCCAAGGAGGTTGTTTCCCCCATAGCAGACATTTCCCAGGGGGTCATGCGGTATATGCTCTCTCCCCGGGCAGACGCCCAGTGGGCGGCTTACCTGCGGAAAAATGCCCTGGCCTGCGCCGAAGCCACAGCCAGAAGCTTTGGGTGCGATTTAGAGCACTCCCAGCGCATCGGGGAATTTTGCTGCAAAATTTTTGACAAGCTGAAAAAAGTCCATGGGCTGGACCCTTCCAAACGGCTGATTCTGGAGCTTGCCGCCACGCTTCATAGCTGCGGCAGCTTTGTGTGCGTGCGCCAGCACAGCCGCTGCACCTTTGATATGATTAAAGGCATGGACATTTTCGGGCTTTCAGAGGCCCAGGTGCTGCAAATCGCCCTGGTGGCAGGCAGCGTGAACCCCTCCACAGAGGAGGATCCGGAACTTCTGCTCCTTTCCGACAAGGAGCGTCTGGAGGCCATGAAGCTGGAGGCCATGTTCCGCATGGCAAACGCCCTGGACAAATCCCACCGAGAAAAGCTGCGGGATTTAAAAATCAGCACAGACGGCGACCGGGTGCTGTTCCGGGCCAAAGCCCGGGAAAACACCCTTTTGGAGCGCTGGGCCTTTGAGGAAGCCTCCCAGTTCTTCCAAAATGTATTCGGGCTTTTGCCGGAGCTGGCAGTGAAATTTGAAGCCCTGTAACAGCCCTTTCCCCTACTTTTATAGAGAATCGAGGAATGACCTATGGCAGACAAGAAAATGCCCTATTATAACCGAGAATTAAGCTGGATGGACTTTAACGCCCGGGTGCTGGAGGAGGCCACCAAACGGGAGAACCCCCTAATGGAGCGGCTGCGCTTTTTGGCCATTACAGGCTCCAACCTGGACGAATTTTTCATGGTGCGGGTGGCAGGGGTGAAGGCCCAGGTAAACTCCGGCTACAAGCCCAAAGATACCTTTGATTTAACCCCCCAGGAGCTTTTAAAGGAGCTGGAGGAGAAAACCCACGTTTTCATGGAGAAGCAGTATTCCTGCCTCAGCCGCTCCATTGTGCCTGCCCTGGAAAAGCAGGGAATCTGCTTCCTTTCCTGCGAGGAGATGGACAGCCAGCAGCTCGACTATATCTCCCAGTATTTTAAGGAAGTGCTGTTCCCGGTGCTCACCCCCCTGGCTGTGGACAATAGCCGGCCCTTCCCCCTGCTGGCCAACAAGTCTTTGAACCTTGCGGTATACTTAAAGCCCAAGGAAAAAGAGAAAAAAGGGGACGACAAGTGCTTTGCCATTGTGCAGGTGCCGGGCATCCTGCCCCGGTTTTTAGAGCTGCCCTGTGAGGAGGGCCGGGCCTTCACCCTGCTGGAGGATATCATCATGCATAAGCTTGACGAACTGTTCGAGCTGCATGACATCAAAGCCGCCTGCCCCTTCCGGGTCACCCGGGACTCGGACATGTCCATTGACGAGGAGAGCGAGGACTTCATGAGCGAGATGAAGAAGTCCATCAAGCGCCGGAAAAGGGGCCGCCCTGTGCGGCTGGAGCTGCCTGCAAAGTGCGACAAGAACCTGAAAAGCTTTCTCATTGACATGTTGAAAATCAAGAAGAATGAAATTTACGAGCTGGCCGGGCCTTTAGACCTGACCTTCCTCTCCAAATTCGCTGGCATCAAGGGCTGCGAAAACCTGTGCTTCAAGCCTATCTCCCCGGTGGCCCCGGCAGATTTCTGGGGCTATGACGATATCTTTGCAGCCATCCGGGACAAGGACAGGATGGTTCACCATCCCTATGAAAGCTTCGACTGTGTGGTGAAATTCATTGAGCAGGCCGCCGAGGACGAGAACATGCTGGCCATCAAGCAGACCCTGTACCGGGTCAGCGGCAACTCCCCCATTATCGCGGCCCTGATTAAGGCGGCGGAAAACGGCAAGCAGGTGACGGTGCTGGTGGAGCTGAAAGCCCGGTTTGACGAGGAAAACAACATCAACTGGGCGCAGAAGCTGGAAAAAGCCGGGTGCCACGTGATTTACGGCCTGTATGGCCTGAAAACCCACTGCAAAATTGCCCTGGTGGTGCGCCGGGAGGAGGACGGCATCTGCCGTTACCTGCATCTGGGCACAGGCAACTATAACGATTCCACTGCAAAAATCTACACAGATGTGGGCCTTTTCACCTGCAACCCCCAGTATGGGGCGGACGCCTCCTCCCTTTTCAACGTGATAACCGGATATTCCCGGCCCCCGGAGTATCAGCACTTTGCTGTGGCCCCTCACGGCCTGCGCAGCTTCTTCAGGCAGCGCATCCAACTGGAGACGGAGAATGCCAAAAAGGGCCTGCCCTGCGGCATCACCGCCAAGGTCAACTCCCTGGTGGATCCGGAGATTATCAGCCTGCTGTATGAGGCAAGCTGCGCCGGGGTGCCGGTGCGCCTGGTGGTGCGGGGCATCTGCTGCCTGATTCCCGGCCTTCCGGAGGTCAGCGAAAACATCGAGGTTATCAGCATTGTGGGCCAGCTTTTGGAGCACAGCCGGGTTTTCCGCTTTGAAAACGCCGGGAACCCCAAAATCTACATGGGCAGCGCCGACTGGATGCCCCGGAATTTAGACCGCCGAGTGGAGCTGGTGTTCCCCATTGAGGACGAGGATTTAAAGCAACGGGCCTTCTCCATCCTGGAAACCCTGCTGGAGGACAACACCAACGCCCGGAAAATGCTGCCGGACAAAGCTTACCAGCACGTCACCCATCGGGGCCGGGCAGCTTTAAGCGCCCAGCAGGCTTTCTACAAAGATGCCCAGGAGCGCCTGAAAGCCCGCCAGCATGTAGAGCATGACAGCCCGCTGATTCCCATTCACACAGCGGATGAGGCAACGTAAGGGCAAGGCCTTGGAGGGGGCTGCCCCCTTGAGAATCCCTTTGGCGCTGCCGCGTGTCCCCCTCTTGCATTGCTGGGGACTTCCGAGGAGCGGCAAAGGCATGGACAAGTGAAAGGAGGAACGCATGAAAGAGCGCCTTACAACGAATTCACGGAAATGGTTTGGCGTGCTTGTGGCTATTCTGCTCTATTATATCCTGCACGAAGGGGCGCACCTGCTTGCGGCCCTGTGCTTCGATGTGTTCCACCAAATCCGCTTTATGGGGATAGGCGTGCAGATCGCCGCAAGAACAGAGCTTTTAACAGATCTTCAAACGGCTGTCTTTTGTGTGGTGGGCAGTATTGCTTCCCTTATAGGGGCTTATGTGCTGGTGTGGGCGGCGAAGTTCATCACCAAAAGCGGCAGCAAGGTTTTGAAGGCTGCGGGGTATTATGCCACCATAGCCCTGCTGGTGCTCGACCCCCTGTACCTGTCTGTGCTCTACCGCTTTGTGGGCGGCGGGGACATGAACGGCATCCTGCTTTTCGGCCTGCCGGAGATAGGGGTGGAGTTGGTTTACGGCGCCATTGGCGTTGTGAATATATGTATCATCCTGAAATACATTTACCCCGCATACAAAAAAGCATTTGCGGGCAATGGAGAATAAATCTATGATAGAAGAGGTGTTTTCACATGAAAAGAGTAGGCATTTTAACAAGCGGCGGCGACTGCCAGGGGCTTAACGCGGCCATCCGGGGCGTTGCCAAGGGGCTGTACGAACAGTTTGGCAAGGACGTGGAGATTTACGGCATTAAAGACGGCTACACCGGGCTGATTTTCGGGGAATATAAAAAGATGGAGCCAGGGGATTTTTCCGGCATCCTCACCCTGGGCGGCACGCTGCTGGGCACCTCCCGCCAGCCCTTTAAAACCATCCGGGTCATTGACGAGAACAACGTGGACAAGGTTGCCGCCATGAAAAAGCACTACAAAAAAATGGATTTAGACTGCCTGGTGATTCTGGGGGGCAACGGCACCCAGAAAACCGCCAACCTCCTGCGGGAGGAGGGCCTCAATGTTATCCACCTGCCCAAAACCATTGACAACGACATCTGGGGCACAGACATCACCTTTGGCTTTCACAGCGCGGTGGAAATCGCCACCAATGTCATCGACTGCATCCACACCACTGCCACCTCCCATGGGCGCATTTTCATCGTGGAGGTAATGGGCCACAAGGTGGGCTGGCTCACCCTTTCGGCAGGCATCGCAGGCGGCGCGGACGTGATACTCCTGCCGGAAATCCCCTACGACATCAACAAGGTGGCGAAAACCCTCCAGGGCCGCATTGACAGCGGCAAGAAATTCTCCATCCTGGCGGTAGCCGAGGGGGCCATCTCCAAAGAGGAGGCAAAGCTTTCCAAGAAGGAGCTGAAGAAGGCCCGGGCCGACTTCCGGCACCCCTCCATTGTATACCGCATTGCCGAGGAGCTTTCGGACAAAATCGACAACGAAATCCGGGTGTGCGTGCCCGGGCACTTCCAGCGGGGCGGCAGCCCCTGCGCTTACGACCGGGTGCTGTGTACCCGCCTGGGGGCCACTGCCGCTAAGTGCATCAAGGACAAAGTGTTTGGCGTGATGATTGGCATGGTAAACGGCAAAACGGTGCCTGTGCCCCTCCAGGACGTGGCCGGGAAGCTGAAAGCTGTCCCTGTGGACTGCGATGAAATCAAGGCTGCCCGCCAAATCGGCATATCCTTCGGCGATTAAAGGAGGGCTGCCATGGATTTTCGTATTATCTCCCTGCCCCCTTTCACCGCCGCCACCTCCGGGCCAAGCCCGGCATTTGACTTCTCCCCGGAAGGGGTGCTGGGGAGATTCAACGCCTATTTCAGCAGCATAAAGCCGTCTCCCCGGGACAGCTTTATGCCCCGGGATTTCCTGTTCTTTAACCGCGAAAAGAACGGGCCGGAATGGTGGTATGCCTTAGAGGAAGGTATGCCTGACGGAGGCTATGAAAAGGCAGCCTTTGACGGCGGGCTTTTCCTCACCTATTGCTATTGGGATCATGACGAGGAGGAAAACCGCAGGCTCTATCAGGAGGCTGTGGAGTATATTGAAGGCAGCGGTATTTTCGAGCTGGACGAAAGGCCCGGCCATTATTCCATGGGCCATATCATCACCCCGCCAGAGGCTATCCAGGCCCTGGGGAAAGGGATGATGGAGGCTTTTGTCCCTGTTAAGCTAAAAACCCCATAATTCTATTCTTTTTTGAAAGAAATCATAGAAAAAGATAGCCATGTATTCCCCCCCAGGGCGGGGGGAATACACTCAATTTCCTACTATTGTGTACAGAGATAATAAATACAGAAAGGATTTTATTTATGAAATTTTCTGTGAGCCTTTACAGTTTTTACAGCGCCATTAAGGCAGGAGAGCTGACCCCCATGCAGTGCATCGGGAAAGCCAAAGAACTGGGCTTTGACGCGGTGGAGGCCGTAGATTTTGTAAACTTCCAGTGCCCGGAGGAAGAGATGGACCAGCAGGCCCAGGCCCTCCGGGCCGAGGCTGAAAAGCAGGGGCTGTGCTTTTCCTCTTTGGCAGTGGCGGCAGATTTGCTAAACGGCAGCGGCGGGGACACCGCCAAAGAAATAGAACGGGTGAAAAAATATGTGGACTTAGCCGCAGTGCTGGGCGCGCCCCGTATGCGCCACGACATCACCCAGGGCACAAAGCCTGCCCAAAGCTATGACAGCCTGCTCCCCCGGCTCTCGGAGGCTGTGCGGGAAATCACTGAGTATGCGGCAGCCAAGGGCGTCCTCACCATGATGGAGAACCATGGCTTTTTCTCCCAGGATTCGGAGCGGGTGGAAAAGCTGTATACGGCAGTGGGGCACCCTAACTTTAAGCTGCTGTGCGATATGGGCAATTTCCTGTGCGCCGATGAAAATCCGGCCCTGGCTGTGGCCAGGGTAGCCCCCTATACGGCCTATGTCCACGCCAAAGACTTTATCTGCAAAAGCTTCTATGCCGAAAATCCCGGGGAGGGCGCTTTCCAGACCCGGGCGGGGAACTACCTGCGGGGCACCGTCATCGGCCAGGGGAATGTGCCTGTGAAGCAGTGCCTACGCACCTTAAAGGCCGCGGGCTTTGACGATACCATTGCCATTGAGTTTGAGGGCCTGGAGCCTTGCGTGGAGGCTGTGCGCATTGGCCTTGCGAACTTAAAGCGGTATTGGGATGAAGTATGATCCGCTATGAAGTACGCCGGGTGAAAAGCCATGAAATCCCGGCGGCCATGGCGCTGATTTGGCAGGTGTATCTGGAACTTGACGCTCCCGCCGAAGGCGGGGGCGCAGCCGAAGCTTTCCGGCAGGAAACCACGGAAAACCCCAAATTTATCCGGGCCTGCCGGCAGGGGCTCTGCCCGGTTTACGGCGCCTTTGACGGGGAGGAAATCATCGGCGTGATGATTCTGCGGCCCGACAAAACCCATATCTGCCAAGCCTTTGTAAAAAAGGAATACCACCGCCAGGGCGTGGGTACGGCTGTTTTCCGGTATCTCATAGCGGACAGGCTTCGGAAAAGCCCCGGCCTGCAGGCCATCACCCTGAACGCCACCCCTTACGGCCTGCCCTTTTACCTCCATCTGGGCTTTATAGCCTTGTCGGAGGAGCAGGAAAAAAACGGGGTGCGCTTTACCCCCATGCGGTATGATGTGCAGAAAAAACAAAACAGGAAAGAGGTTTACACTATGTCTGTAAAGGAAACGTTTTTAGATTTAATCTCCTATCCCACCAACTCCGACCCCGCCACCGGCGTCACCCCCAGCACCCCTGGGCAGAAGGTTTTAGGTGCGCACATTGTAGACCTGATGAAGGAAATAGGCATTGCGGACGCCTATATGTCTGACACAGGGTATGTATACGGCACCATCCCCGCCACAGCGGAGGGCCGGAAAACTGTGGGCTTTATCGCCCACATGGACACTTACGGCGGGGTGAAAGGCGAGGACATCAAGCCCCAGGTGATTGAGAACTATGACGGCGGGGACATTAAGCTGGGAGAAAGCGGGCTGACCCTCTCCCCTGCGGACTTCCCCTCCCTGAAAGAGCAGAAGGGCAAAACCCTGATTACCACTGACGGCACCACCCTGTTAGGCGGGGATGACAAGGCCGGCGTGGCGGAGATTCTCTGCGCCGCCAGGGAGATACTCCTGGAGAAAAAGCCTCATGGCACAGTAAAGCTGGGCTTCACCCCGGACGAGGAGATCGGCCAGGGGGCCGACCACTTTGACGTGCAGGGCTTTGGGTGCGACTTCGCCTATACTGTAGACGGCGGCCACCTGGGAGAGCTGGAATATGAAAACTTCAACGCAGCCGCGGCTGTGGCGGAGGTTTCAGGGCTTTCCATCCATACAGGCAGCGCCAAGGGGAAAATGGTAAACTCCATGGAGATTGCCATGGAATTTGTAGGGATGCTGCCCCGGGAGCAGAAGCCCGAGTATACAGAAGGCTATGAGGGCTTCATCCATCTGGACGGCATCCAGGGCGATGTGGAGCACACCAAAATGGAGTTTATCATCCGCGACCATGACGCGGCGCTCTTTGAGGCAAAGAAAAAGGTGATGGAGGGCGCGGCAGCATACCTGAACGCCAAGTATCCCTCAAAACCTGTAAAGCTTGCCATCACGGAAAGCTACCGGAACATGAAAGAGCAGATCCTGCCCCACTGGGAGGTAATCGAAACCATGGAGAAGGCCATGCGGGCAAACGGCGTGGAGCCTTTCGCCATCCCCATCCGGGGCGGCACAGACGGGGCGCGGCTTTCCTACATGGGCCTGCCCTGCCCCAACATCTGCACAGGCGGCGCCAATGCCCATGGCAAGCTGGAGTATGTTGTGGCGGAGGACATGGAGGCCATCAAGGACATCATCAAGACTGCGGTGGAAATAGCGGAATAAAAACAAATCAAAATTTTTTGAAGAGTCCAGGGAAACTTTTTTCAAAAAAGTTTCCCTGGCGGGGTTTGGGGCAGCGCCCCAAGAAAGGATGGAAAGCGCTATGCTGCGGTTTGCAACAATTGGATCAGGATGGATTACCGACGAATATATACACGGCGCCAAAGACAGCGGCCTGTGGGAGCTGACGGCCGTATACTCCCGGGACAAGGCCCGGGGAGAGGCCTACGCCCAAAAGCATGGGGCAAAGCTGGTCTTTACAGATGTGGAGGAACTGGCCCGCTGCAAAGAGGTGGACGCAGTGTATATCGCCAGCCCCAACGCCGCCCACTATGAGCAGTGCCGGGTGCTGCTGGAAGCAGGCAAGCATGTCATCTGCGAAAAGCCCCTGTGCGCCCAGGCGGAAAAAGTGAAAGAGCTGGTGAAGCTGGCAGAAGAAAAGGGCGTCATCTTCTTAGAGGCCATTATGTTCATGCACCTGCCCCAGCGGGCGGTGCTGGAAGAGGCCCTGGGAAAGATTGGGAACATCTCCATGGCAAAAATCGACTTCTGCCAGCGCTCCTCCAAGCTGGACAGCTTCCTGGAGGGGCAGGTGCCCAATATCTTTAACCCCAAGCTGGAAACCGGCTCTTTGATGGATTTGGGGGTATACTGCGTGTATCCTGCCCTGCACCTGTTCGGCAGGCCGGAAAGCTTTCAGGCCGACTGCATAAAGCTTCACACCGGGGCAGACGGGGCAGGCATACTCACCATGAAATACCCGGACAAGCTGGTAACCCTCACCTATTCCAAGCTGGGCCAGGCCGGGGCCAACACCGATTTCCAGGGGAACGAGGGCACTGTCTATGTGGAGTCCGTTTCCCGCCTTGCCAACATCTCCCTGTGGCATAAGGACGGCACAACCGAAAAGCTTTACGGCGAGGACGAGAAATACAAGCTGATGGGCTGGGAGGCTAAAGATTTTTACCGTTATATCCAGGAGCCGGAGGAAAGCCGGGAAGAGTATGCCCACTGCGTGGAGCTGAGCCTGTGGGTGGCGGAATTTTTGGAGAAGGCCCGCCGGCAGTTGGGGGTGCGGTTTGAAAGCGACAAGGAGGCGTAAACGGGTTGATTGAACTGGCGTTTGACTTACAAAACTACAACCCAGACGGGAAAACGGATAAACGCGTAGCGGCCCGGGGCATCGCCCATAGGGACGGCAAATACCTGATGGTAACAGGGAACAACGGCGCTTTCCGGTTCCCCGGCGGCGGCGTGGAGGAAGGGGAATCCCTGGCAGACGCCATGTGCCGGGAGGTAAAGGAAGAAAGCGGCTACTTCGTAATGCCGGAGACGGCGCGGGAATGGGCGGTAGTCCGGGAAAGGCGCAGGGGGCTGATTGCGGACATCCTGGAAATGGATTCTTACTATTTCCTGTGCGAAATAAGCGGGGCCGGCGGGGAACAGCTTTTGGACGAGGGCGAAGCGGAAGACGGGCTGCGCCCGGTATGGATGGATCTGGAAGAAGCCCTGGCCGCAAACCGCCGCCTGGAGGAAAGCGGCATCACCGCGCCCTGGCCTGCCCGGCTTCTCCGGGAAATCAAAGTGATGGAACGGCTCCTGCAAGAAGGGAACGCGGTATAAGGAGGAAGCATGACAGAATTTACGGTTGACCTGCACAACTACCCGGAGGGCGGCTCTGTTTTCCGGCGCACAGCAGTGCGGGGCATCATAGAGCGCCAGGGCAAATATCTGCTGGTGCGGGAAAAATACGGGGACTACAAGTTCCCCGGCGGCGGTGCGGAGCCAGGGGAAACCCTGGAGGAAACCCTTGCCCGGGAAATCCAAGAGGAAACGGGCTACCCCATGAAGCCTGGCTCGGCCATAAAGTGGGGCGTTGTCACAGAGCGCCGCAAGGGCCAGAAAGCAGACATCATGGTGATGGAATCCCATTACTTTTTCTGCCAGGTGGAAGGCCCTGCCGCAAAACAGAAGCTTGACGAATACGAAGAAGAACACGGGTTTTGCCCTGTGTGGGCAGCGCTTCCGGAAGCCCTGGAGCAGAACCGCCGGGCTGAAAAAGAGCAGGCGGAACTCTGCGCCCGGGGCGAAAGCCCCATCCCCTGGGTGACCCGGGACAGGATGGTGATAGAGCGCCTGCTGAAAGACGGGGGCCAGCCATGACCACCCGGCAGGAGGTGGTGGATTTCTGCCTCCAGTGGCAGGACGCCTATGCCGACGCGCCCTTTCACGATGACAACTGGACAGTGCTGCGGCACAAGTCCAACAAAAAGAGCTTTGCCTTTGTGTATGAGTATCAAGGGAAAATGCGGGTAAACGTGAAGTGCGCCCCGGCAGACACCGCTTTCTGGCGGGGTGCTTACCCCGGCGGCGTGCTGCCCGGCTATCACATGAACAAATCCCACTGGAACACCATTGTGCTGGGGCTGGTGCCGGAGGCGGACGTGAAAAACATGATTGGAGACAGCTTCCGCCTTACGGGGCCAGTTGTAAAGGAGAGAAAAAAATGCTGAAAATCGGATGCCATCTTTCCAGCGCCAAGGGGTTCCTGGCCATGGGGAAGGATGCGGTGAAAATCGGGGCCAACACCTTCCAGTTTTTCACCCGCAATCCCCGGGGCGGCAAGGCCAAGGCCCTGGATTTGGAAGACGTGGCGGCCTTCCGGGCCTTAGCTGCGGAGCAGGGCTTCTTCCCCATCCTGGCCCACGCCCCCTATACCCTGAACGCCTGCGCCGCCGACGAGGGCCTGCGCACCTTTGCCAAAGAAACCATGCTGGACGACCTGCAGCGGCTGGAGCACATCCCCGGCAGCATGTACAATTTCCATCCCGGCAGCCATGTAAAGCAGGGGGCGGAAAGGGGCATCGGGCTTATCGCCGCCCAGCTCAATGAGATTCTCTGGGAAGGGCAGCAGACCACCGTACTGCTGGAAACCATGGCTGGGAAAGGCTCTGAAGTGGGCCGCACCTTCCAGGAGCTGCGGGACATTTTAGACCGGGTGAACCTTTCAGACAGGCTGGGAGTGTGCCTGGACACCTGCCACGTGTTTGACGGCGGCTATGACATTGCTGGGAACCTTACCGGGGTGCTGGAGGAATTTGACAAGGTGATTGGCCTTGGGAGGCTGCGGGCCGTCCACCTCAACGACACCATGAACCCTCTGGGCAGCCACAAAGACCGCCACCAGAAGCTGGGCGAGGGCGAGTTGGGTTTAGAGGCCCTGGAGCGCATCATAAACCATCCGGCCCTGCGGGAACTGCCCTTTTATCTGGAAACCCCCAACGATCTTGCGGGGTATGGCCGGGAAATCGCCCTGATGAAGGGGCTGTACCAGGACAAACCCCAATAAAGCGATAAAAGCGGGAAAGCATTCTCTCATGCTTTCCCGCTGCATTTTACTATGATTCTTTTGCCGCCCTTTTCCACAGCAGACTATAGTTACCGCAGAACCAGCTCTACCGGGCAGTGATCCGAACCCTGCACCTGGGAGAGGATGCGGCTGTCCGCAAGCTGGGGCGCAAGGCGCTGGTCTGCCAGGAAATAGTCGATGCGCCAGCCCACGTTGTTCTGCCGGGAGTTATACATATAGCTCCACCAGGAATAAGCCCCCTCCTGTTCTGGGTAAAAGTGGCGGAAGGTGTCCAGAAAGCCGCAGGCCAGCAGTTCGGCAAACTTCCCCCGCTCCTCATAGGAAAACCCGGCGTTGCCGATGTTTGCTTTGGCGTTTTTCAGGTCAATGGGCCTGTGGGCCACGTTCATGTCCCCGCAGACAATCACAGGCTTTTCCTGCTGCAGGGCCTGGAGATACCCCCGGAACGCGTCTTCAAAGCCCATGCGGAAGCTGAGGCGCTCCAGGCCCCGCTGGGCGTTGGGGGTGTACACTGTCACCAGGAAATATCCTTCAAACTCCGCGCAGATCACCCGGCCCTCCCCGTCATATTCCTCCACGCCAATGCCAAAGGACACCTTCAGCGGCTCCTCCTTTGTGAACAGGGCTGTGCCGGAATACCCCTTTTTCACCTGGCAGGAGTTCCAGTATTCATGGTAGCCAGGGAAAGCGAAATCCCCCTGCTCCCGCTGCATTTTCGTCTCCTGCAGGCAGATAACATCCGGCCCTTCCTGCTCCAGAAACTCCGAAAAACCCTTGCCCATACAGGCCCGCAGGCCGTTTACGTTCCAAGAAACCAGCTTTTTCATCATACCGCACCCTCTGGGGCCTGTTTGAAAAACCGCAAACACCATCTTTTTACCCAAAACGGGCGTTTTGTCTCAAAAATCTGGCACTTTCTCTATTTTCAAACAGGCCCTAATCCCCTTATGTTTTTACCATCATACCACATCCGGCCCCCCTTTGCAAGGTGGGCATTTGGCGGGGAAATACCCATTGCGGGGCGTTTTATGCAGATAGCGCAAAGTCGTGGGGTTCCACCCCACACCCCGCAACCCCTTTTTAAAAGGGGTTGACCCTAAAATTAAGCATTTAGAAATTCAGTGGGCTTCTTTTTTAGCTTTGCAACTTAGCACCCATTTGACAGCAATTCCCTTTGCGGGTATAATGAGCAAAAAGACATTTGAAAACGGAGGTTTCCCATATGCAAAATCCAGTTGTCACGTTCCAGACCAGCCAGGGGGTTATCAAGGCAGAGCTTTACCCCGACGTTGCCCCCAACACGGTCAACAACTTTATCTCCCTTGTCAAAAAGGGCTTTTATGACGGCACCATCTTCCACCGGGTCATCCCCGGCTTTATGATTCAGGGCGGGGATCCCGAAGGCTCCGGCATGGGCGGCCCGGGATACGGCATTAAAGGGGAGTTTGCTTCCAACGGCGTAAAGAACGATTTGAAGCACACCACCGGCGTGCTCTCCATGGCCCGCGCCCAAATGCCCGACAGCGCCGGCTCCCAGTTCTTCATTATGGTGGATGACGCACCCTATTTGGACGGGCAGTATGCCGCCTTTGGCAAGGTGTTTGAAGGCATGGAGGCTGCCCAGGCCATTGTTTCCGTCCCCCGCAGCCGGGCCGACCGTCCCGATGAGGATCAGGTGATGGAGAAAGTTACGGTAGAAACCTTTGGCACAGAGTATCCTGAACCGGACACGCTGCCGGAACGGTAAACCTTCATACGGACAAGCAGGATACTGCAAAAAAAGAAAGGCTTCCCGCGCCGCCATACGGCAGGGAGCCTTTCCTTTTTCCTTTCTAAACGGGGCAGGGATGCGATCTATCACCCAAAGTGTCTTAAAAATCTGCTGTCTTAAATCTTTCTTGTCTTGTTTTCTTATACCATATATAGCGCTTGTTCATTCTTTTTTTACAAGAAAATGTGTAACAGCGTCAGATTTCGACAAATTCCACCCATGTTCTTTGTTATACTGTTATCGCGCCGGAAACAGTATGGAGCCGGGTTTAAAAGCCAAAGGAAGCCGCTATGTGCCTGTAGAAACAAGCATTCCCCCGTCTGAGGGGACGGGGGAATGCACGGGCAGGTCAGGATGCACTGGCCATTTGCAGGCAGAGCTTGTCGGAAATCATGGCAATAAACTCGCTGTTGGTAGGTTTGCCCCGGGTGTTGTGGATGGTATAGCCGAAATAGGAGTTCAGCACATCCACGTCTCCCCGATCCCATGCCACCTCTATGGCATGGCGGATGGCCCGCTCCACACGGGAGCTGGTGGTGCCATAGCGCTTGGCTACGCTGGGATATAGCTGTTTGGTGACAGCATTGATGACCTCCGGATCCTCAATGGCCATCATAATGGAATCCCGCAGGTAATGGTAGCCTTTAATATGCGCGGGAACCCCAATCTGGTGCAGGATTTCAGTCACCTGCACCCGCAGGCCAGGGCTTACAGGCTCCGAGTCAAAATGCCGGCCCCGCAGGGCGTTCAGGGAGAAAATGCGTTCCACCATTTCCTCCTTGTCGTAGGGCGAGAGGGCAAAGTATGCCGCCCCCGCCCCAATGACCTCGCGCTCTAAAATCGGCGTGGTGTAAGAAGCGGTTACTATGTACATGGGCCGGTCTGCCGCCAGCTCCTGGGCCGCTGCATGTATCACGCCGATAGCGTCGAGGCCGGGCATAAAGAGATCCATCAGCACCACCGCAGGCTTCTCCTCTTTAATCCTCTGCACAGCCTTCTGCCCGTCTTTCGGGGCGAACACTGCCAGGCCTCCCCGCTGTCTCAGCTTTTCCAGCGGTTCACGGCCCCATTCGCCGTCATCCGCACATATCAGTATCTTTATTTGCTTTTCCATGCCGAACCTCCCGGTAATATTTTGAAGTGAATAGATCTTACCACATAACCTGTTTTCCTGCAAGTGTTTTCACATAAAAAAGCAAAAAAATATCCTGTCGAATCTGGCGGTATATTTTCCTTTTTCAGGGAAAACAAATTTTTCTACAAATTCAGACATGCAAAAAACTACAATATTCGATGGTGATATTTTGCATAGCCACAATATCATGTATGCTCAAATTTTGTAAACACATGTCGCACATTGCCGTCGAAGCCTGACAGGTTTATCCCCTCTGTATAAACTACAGTTTTTTTATAATATAATTTCTCTGGACAAATATTGCCTTTTGCCAAAAATATCATGTAGCATTTTTTCACTTTCCACCTCCTGTACAGCCTTTTTTCCGCCCCTGTCCACAATGCGACAGAATCAAGCCTCCTGCCAGGCTTATAATCATATATGGACTGGGGGGATGCCATTGGTAGTATACGCAGACGTATTCATCATTGTAAACCTGTACATAGACTTTTTCCTGCTGTGGTGTGTCCGGGCTTTCCTGCACCTGGAAGCCAAGGGGGGGCGGCTGGTGCTGGGAGGCCTTTTCGGGGCCTTGTGCGGCCTTATAAGCCTTGTCCCCCTGCCTGCCTGGGCAGCATTGCCCGCCGGGGGCGCAGGGGCCTTGGTCGCTGTATGGGGCGCTTTCTGGCCCCTGCCCTGGCGGAGGCTGGCCCGGGCCTGGCTGTGCATGTGGCTGTGCTCTTTTTTACTGGCAGGTTTTTTCCTTTTTCTCATCCGGTTCCTGGCCCCCCGGAACATGGCTGTGCTGGGCAGCGCCCTTTATCTGGATATCTCCCTGCCCCTGCTCTTTTTCTTCACCTGCCTGGCCTATGGCCTTTTCTGGGCCATCCAACGGCTTTTCCCCCGGGACGCCTCCGCCTTGCGGCTGTGTACCCTGCAGGTTTGCCACCAGGGCGCGGCTGTAGAGCTTGCCGCCAAGGCGGACACAGGCAACGCCCTGCGGGAGCCTTTCTCCGGCCTGCCCGTCATTATCTGCGAGGAGAAAGCGCTGAAAGCTGCTGTGCCCCAGCCTGTGCAGGACTTCCTAACCAGCCCCTGCCCAGAGGCCGCCGCCCACCACATGCGCCTGGTGCCCTTTTCCAGCGTAGGAGGCTCTGGCCTGCTGCCTGCCTTCCGCCCGGACAGCGTTTCCATCAAGGGCACCGGGCAAAAGCTGCCCTGTTATCTGGCCGTATGCCGCAGCCCTCTTTCAGCCGGGCAGTTTTCCGCCCTGTTCAATCCAGATCTCTTTCCCGAATGAGGCAGGGCATACGATTTTCCCTATAGAAACGGAGGTTTTTCCCATGTTCCATACGCTGTTCTCCATTATGCGCTTCCATGCCGCCCGTATCTGGCGGCGGCTTTTCCCCTTGGACTGCCACTACATAAACGGCCCGGACACCCTGCCCCCTCCCCTCACCAAGGCCCAGGAGGCCCAGGTGCTGGAAGAGGTGCAAAAAGGCGTGCCCGGCGCCAGGGAGCCGCTTATCACCCACAACCTGCGGTTGGTGGTGTATATTGCCAAAAAGTTTGAAAGCCCTGGCGCCGGGGTGGAGGATCTCATCTCCATCGGCACCATCGGGCTTATTAAGGCAGTGAACACCTTCCGGGTGGAGAAAAACATCAAGCTGGCCACTTATGCCTCCCGGTGCATTGAAAATGAAATCCTCATGTACCTGCGGAAAAGCTCTCAACTGCGCAACGAAATTTCCATCGACGATCCCTTAAACGTGGACTGGGACGGCAACGAGCTGCTGCTTTCCGACCTGCTGGGCAGCGACCCGGACGCGGTGAACCGGGGCGTGGAGCAGGAAGCGGAAAAGGAACTGCTCCTCAGCGCAGTCAGCCGCCTGCCGCCCCGGGAAAAGACCATTATGGAGCTGCGCTTCGGGCTTGCCTCTAAAAAAGAGCACACCCAGAAGGAGGTGGCAGACGAACTGGGCATCTCCCAGTCTTACATCTCCCGGCTGGAAAAGCGGATTATCACCCGGCTGCGGCGGGATTTGGAGAAGGCGGGGTAAGCGCCTGCAGGGCAAAAAATCCCCCGGCGGAGCCGGGGGTATTTCCTATGCGGGTATAACCCTATGATACTAGCCACGCGTCACGTCGTGTTAGTACGTTCTGTCACTTGCATAGGTGCTCCCCTTTAAAAACATTTTTTCTTCCCTCTTCCACTTCTGGGCTTTCCTATTTTGGACTTTCCTATCCTTTCCGCCTGTTTTGACACTCCTTCTGTCCCCGATTTTGCCTCCTTTTGTATTTCGCCTGTTTCAATTTTTTATTTGCCTTCCTTCTTCCCTAGCCACTCTCTTTTCCTCTTTATCGTTTTTATACTGTTCGCCCCCTTTCCGTTGTCTTTATTTTTCACGGCTTTGGGGGGCGTTTTTCTTTCTGCATCATCGGCAAAAGCCTTCTTTTGAACCACTCGCCTAGCGAGTGGTTTTCGATAGACAAAAATACAGGGCCTCTAAAGGCCCTGTATTTTTTTGAGGGTATGAACAAGAAACAGAAAGCTATGCTGCTGAACTGGTGCTGGCGGTGGAAACCGTGCTGCCGGCACTGGAAGCGGCAGAGCTTGCAGAGGATCCGTCATTTCCGCTGCAGGCCGCCATGGTGGCAGCCATCATCAGGGCCGCAAGGGCCAAAGCGATTTTCTTCATTTTGTTTTTTCCCCTTTGCTTTTTAAATTTTAAGGCCCGGGCCAGCCAGGCGCTGCCTGGAAGCAGGCCTGTCACCCAAACCATCTAACAGTATGAATTTTACCACCGGTTTATTACAAAAACATATGAGGTTCTTTTACAGTTTCATAAAAAAAGCTTACAGCCCCTTTACAAATCTTTCCAATTTCTGAATCTGGCATCCTTCATAGGAAGAAAAGCCAAAAAGCTCTTGACAAAAAATCTTGCTGATACTACAATGATATCAACATGAAATCTGAAAGGGGACAGATCGATGGATAATCAAACTGCCATGACCAACAAATATGAAGAAAAAGCTGCAAAAACCAGAAGCGGCTTTGGGATGCTGTTCTGCACCCTGCTGCTGTTCCTGGTTTCTGCGCTGGGCATTGTCTTTGGGGGCATCCTCCTGGACAGGAATTCCATACCTCTGGGGGTGGTGCTGCTGGTGGGAGGCATTCTGCTTGTCTGCGCGGCGGCCATCATGTGCGGGGGCTTCAAGGTTTTAAACCCCAATGAGGCGGCTGTTCTCACCCTGTTCGGCAAATACTACGGCACCATTAAAAAAGACGGCTTCTATTGGGTGAACCCCTTCTGCGCCTGCATCAATCCGGGGAACAGCCGCACTGTCACCACCAATTCCAACGGCATGACTATTACAGCCGGGGGCGGCGGGAAAATCAGCCTGAAAACCATGACGCTGAACAACGAAAAGCAGACGGTCAATGACGAGCGGGGCAATCCTATCATCATTGATACCGTGGTAATCTGGCGAGTGGTGGACACCACCAAGGCTGTTTTCAACGTGCAGAATTACCGCACCTTCCTGTCCATCCAGTGCGATTCTGCCACCCGCAGCATTGCCCGGCGCTATCCCTATGACCTGATGGAGGAAAGCGACGTGGCGGAAAAGACTTTGCGGGGCAGCAGCCAGGAAATCGCAGACATGCTGCGGGAGGATCTGCAAAAGCGCGTGGCAGAGGCCGGGCTGGAAATCCTGGAGGTGCGCATCCGCCAGCTTTCCTATGCGCCGGAAATTGCGGCCCAAATGCTCCAGCGGCAGCAGGCTGAAGCTGTGGTGGCAGCCCGGAAAAAGATTGTGGAAGGCGCTGTGGGCATGGTGGAAATGGCCCTGGAGCAGCTTAAAGAGGACGGCGTGGTGTCCCTGGACGAGGAGCGCAAGGCCCAGATGGTATCGAACCTGCTGGTGGTGCTGTGCGGCAGCAAGGACGCCCAGCCCATTGTCAACAGCGGTTCCATTTATTAAAATAAGGAAATCTGTGTGATCTTATGGCAGATAAGGATAAGAAACAAATTTTGCTGCGCATCGCTCCCACCCTGTGGAAGGATCTGGCGGCTTGGGCAGAGGAAGATTTCCGCTCCATCAACGGACAGATTGAATACCTGCTGACAGAGTGCGTCCGCAAGCGGAAGAAACTGCCTCCCCCGGATGAAAAGGAAGGCGCAGACGGAGAAGCATAAATGAACCACACGCAAAAAAACGGGCAGCGAAAGCTGCCCGTTTTTTTGCAGCGTACCGCTGCACCTGTGACGCAGGGAACAAGGCAAAACGGGCCAGCCTGCACCACGCGGAACGAACCAGCAGGAAACCGCACAAATAAACACAAACACAGTTTTTAGATCAAACCTTTTTCCAAAAAGGTTTGCAGGGTTTGGGACAGAGTCCCAAGGTCTTCACACGCTGGGGGTATCCGGATTCACCCGGCACACCAGCACAAAGGGCCGGGGACTTTTCAGCATCTTTTCAGCAAGGGAAAGCGCCTGAGCGTTGTTCTCTGCCAGGGCGGCGGGAATGCCATACGCTTCGCACAGGGCTACGAAGTCCGGGTTGCCGCCCATATGGGTGGCAACGTGCCTGCCTGCGTAATGCTGGTTTTGCAGTTCACGCACCATACCCAAGCGGCGGTTGTCCATCACAATCATCTTTAAAGGCACGTTGCAGGCGCAAACTGTGGCAAGCTCGCACAGGCTCATCTGAAACGCCCCGTCTCCGCAGACAGCCACCACCTGCCGCCGGGGCTTTGCAAGCTTTGCCCCCAGGGCGGCGGGCAGGGCATAGCCCATGGTGCCCAGGCCCCCGCTGGTGAGGAACCGCCCCTCCTTCTGGGTAAAGTTGATGGCAGCCCATATCTGGCTCTGGCCTGGATCGGCGGTTAAAATCGCGTCCTCGTCCATGATTTTCGACAGCGCCCGGATAAAGGAGCGCGGCTCCACATAGTCCTCCCTGTCCTCTCCTCGGGGAACGGCTTTGCGCTTATATTCCAGCACGCGGCTGACCCAGGACGCGCAGTCACAGGGGGCGGCCTGCTCTGTCAGGGCGGCAAGCACCTGCTTCACGTCCCCCACAATGGGAATATCCACCCGCATGTTCTTCCCGATTTCCGCAGGATCCACATCAATGTGCAATATCTTCGCCTGCTCCGCTATCTGGTGGGGCACCGCAATGGCCCTGTCCCCTACCCGTGCCCCGCACAGCAGGATTAAATCCGCCTCCACCATGGCACGGTTGGCATAAGGCCTCCCAAACTTCCCTATCATCCCCAGATACACCGGGCTGTCCATGGGCATCACCCCCAGCCCCATCATGGTGGACACAATGGGAATACCGGTTTTCTCCGCAAAGGCTGCCATTTCCTCCCTGGCCCCGGCCAGCACCACGCCGCCTCCACAGCAGATCACCGGGCGGCTGGCTTCCCGGATGGCCTGGGCAGCCCTTTTAATCTGCAGGGGGTGCCCTGCCGTCTTGGGCTTATAGCCGGGGATGTCCGCCCGCTGGGGATAAGAAAAATCCTCCAGCACCTGCTCCTGCACGTCCTGGGGCACGTCGATAAGCACCGGGCCGGGCCTGCCTGTGGCGGCAACATGGAAAGCCTCCCTGAACACCCGGGTCAGCTCCTTTGCCGACTTCACCAGATAGCTGTGCTTGGTGAAGGATTCGCAGGCCCCGGTCACGTCCGCCTCCTGGAACACGTCCCGGCCTAACTGTTCCAGGTTCACCTGCCCGGTAATGGCCACTATAGGGATGGAGTCCATATAGGCTGTGGCAATGCCGGTAATCAAGTTTGTGGCCCCCGGCCCGGAAGTGGCTACGCACACCCCCGGCCTGCCGCTGGATCGGGCATAGCCGCTGGCCATGTGGGCGGCATTCTGCTCGGAACGCACCAGCACATGGCGCAGGGAAGAATCAAACATGGCATCGTAAAAAGGGCAGATGGCCGCCCCCGGATACCCGAAAAGGATCTCCGCCCCCTCTGCTTCCAGGCATTTTACCATTGCCTGCGCTCCTGTCATCATGGCTGTGTCCTCCTTTTCATCCCGCAGTCATACCGCCTATCCCCTGTCCAAGGCTATCACCCCTGTCCGGGCGATTTCCCGGATGCCATAAGGCCGCAGCAGGGCGCAGAGGGTGTCGCACTTTTCCTGCTCCCCCGCAAAGCGCAGCGTTACAGAACCCTTTGCCACATCCACCACCTCCGCCTTCATCAGGGCGGCTATCTGGTTGATTTCTGCCAGGTGCTGGGTTTCGCAGCCGGTTTTTATCAGCATCAGCTCTGCCCGCACCGCGCCTGGGGAAAGGGATCGCACCTTAATCACCGGGATAACCTTGTTAAGCTGCTTTTCCACCTGCTCCAGGATGTAGTCGTCGCCTTCCCCCACAATGGTGACACAGGACATAGTGCTGTCCTCTGTGGCACCCACTGCCACGCTGTCCAGGTTGTATCCCCGGCGGGAAAAGAGGCCCACCACCTTGGAGAGCACGCCGGGCTGGTTTTCCACCAGCACAGAAAGGGTATATTTCATCTTTCGCGGCCTCCTTTCAGGCAAATGAAAGCAAACTGGCTTACCACCTAAAGCACCTGCACACCTGGGCATAGGCTTCCTCGCTCTCCCCCACCAGAGGAGGCACAACCACCTGGTACACCTGCTCCAGGGACTCCTGCACCTCGTCTGCCCCGGGCATCCTGTCTCCCAGGGGCAGAACCAATATCTGGTACTCCACGCCGAACAGCCAGGAATACACAGCGGTTTCCCGGCACCCGCACCCATTGTAAAACCGGATGCGCCGGGTGCGCTCCTCTGTTTGGGCCGGGGTTTCGGCAGACTCCAGGCTTTCCACCTCAATAAGCAAAAAGCCCGCGCCAAGGCCCCTTGCCGCCTCCCCCAGCATACGCAGCCCCCGGGTGCCGATCCCCTGCCCCCTGCGCCTGGCGTCCACCGCGAAATAGTCCAGCAGAACGCCGGAACGCCCGGGCAGAAAGGCAAAGGTGCCATAAGCCCCCAGGCCTTCCTCAAAGCAGCCGAAGGACTTATATTTCCCCTCCCCTGTCAGTTCCCGGATGCTGGAAAAGGGCCGCAGCTCCTCCGGGGGGAAATCTGCCTCCATGCGCTCCCCATAAAGCTTCTCCATTTCCTGCAGGCTAAGTTCCCGTATTTCCATAGCATCGCCGCTCCTTTCTCTGTTTTCACGCGCTCCGCTGTCCCGAGCCGTCTACAGCCCCAGTATCCCCTTGAGATACTGCCCTGTGTAAGAGCCTTCCACCAGGGCCACCTCCTCCGGCGTGCCCTCTGCCACAATTTTCCCGCCCCGGTTGCCGCCTTCCGGCCCCAGGTCGATAATATGGTCAGCGGTTTTGATGAGATCCAGGTTGTGCTCAATGACCACCACCGTGTTCCCTGTGTCCACCAGCCGCTGCAGCACCTCAATCAGCTTGTGTACATCGGCAATATGCAGGCCCGTGGTAGGCTCGTCCAGAATATAGATAGTCTTGCCTGTGGGCCGCTTGGAAAGCTCTGTGGCAAGCTTCACACGCTGGGCCTCGCCCCCGGAAAGGGTGGTGGCGGGCTGGCCGATTTTCACATACCCCAGGCCCACGTCCTGCAGGGTCTGCAAACGCCTTGCAAGCTTGGGGATGTCCCGGAAAAACTCCAGGCCCTCCTCCACCGTCATCTCCAGCACGTCATAAATGCTTTTGCCCTTATATTTCACTTCCAGCGTTTCCCGGTTATACCGCTGGCCCTTGCACACCTCGCAGGGCACATACACGTCCGGCAGGAAGTGCATTTCAATGCAGATAATGCCGTCTCCCTGGCAGGCCTCGCACCGCCCGCCTTTCACGTTGAAGGAGAACCGGGAGGCTGTAAAGCCCCGCATTTTGGCCTCCTGGGTGCTGGCAAACAGGGTGCGCACATCGTTAAACAGCCCTGTGTAGGTGGCGGGGTTTGACCGGGGCGTGCGCCCAATGGGGGACTGGTCAATCTGTATAACCTTGTCCAGATGTTCCAGCCCCCGGATCTCCTTATGTGCCCCCGGATGGGTGTGGGCCCGGTTCAGGCTTGCCGCCAGCTTTTTATAGAGGATTTCATTTACCAGGGAGGACTTCCCGGAGCCGGAAACCCCGGTTACGCACACCAGCTCCCCCAGGGGGATTTTCACGTTCACCTTTTGCAGGTTATTCTGGGCCGCCCCTTTTATTTCCAGGAAATTCCCGCTGCCCTGCCGGCGCTTCTCCGGCACCTCCACCTTTTTCCTGCCGCTTAAATACTGGCCGGTTACAGAGCCTTTGCACTTCTCAATGCCCTTTACAGGCCCGGCATAGATAATATTCCCCCCATGCACTCCGGCCCCCGGCCCCACGTCCACAATGTAGTCGGCGGCCCGCATGGTGTCCTCGTCGTGCTCCACCACAATCACCGTGTTGCCCAAATCCCGCAGGCGCTTCAGCGTCCCCAGCAGCTTGTGGTTGTCCCGCTGGTGCAGGCCGATGGACGGCTCGTCCAGGATGTACAGCACCCCCATAAGGGAAGAGCCGATCTGGGTGGCAAGGCGTATCCGCTGGCTTTCCCCGCCGGAAAGGGTGCCGGAAGCCCGGGAAAGGGTGAGATATTCCAGCCCCACGCTTTGCAGGAAGCCCAGCCGGGACTTAATTTCCTTTATAATGGGTGCGGCAATCATGCTTTCCCGCTCTGTAAGGGCGAGGGCGTCTACAAACTCCAGGGCCTCGGTAACAGACTTGTCGCACAGCTCGCTGATGTTAAGGCCTCCCACCGTTACCCCCAGGCTCTCCGGGGAAAGCCTGCGGCCATGGCAGGCGTCGCAGGGCACAGCGCTCATATACCCCTCAATTTCCTCTTTAATCCAGTTAGAGGAGGTTTCCCTGAAACGCCGCTCCAGGTTGTTGATAACCCCCTCAAAGGGGGCCATATAGGTGCCGCTGCCATATTCCCCTGTGCGCCTCAGCTTAATCTTCTCCCCTTTGGTGCCATACAGCAGCACGTCCACAATCTCTTTGGGCAGTTCCCCAATAGGCGTGTCCAGGGAAAAACCATAATGCTCGGAAAGGCCCTGCATGTACATGGCGGCAATGGTGCTGCCCTCCATGGCCCAGCCGCTGGCCTTCAAGCCCCCTTTGCTGATGGAAACCCGGTCATCCGGGATAATCATCCTGGGATCCACCTTCATAAACACCCCCAGGCCCGTACACTTCTTGCAGGCCCCGAAGGGGTTGTTAAAGGAGAACATCCGGGGGGTCAGCTCCTCCACGCTGACCCCATGCTCTGGGCAGGCATAATTCTGGGAGAAGGTGATGTCCTCCCCGTCTATGACGTTTACAATCACCACGCCACCTGTAAGCCCTGCCGCCACTTCAATGGAGTCGGCAAGCCGGGAGCGCACGTCTGGCTTTATCACCAGCCTGTCCACCACGATTTCAATGGTATGCTTCTGGTTCTTGTTCAGTTCAATAGGTTCGTTTAGATCGTACAGCAGGCCGTCCACCCTGGCCCGCACAAAGCCGGAACGCCTGGCCCCCTCAAACTCCTTCTGATGGGTGCCCTTTCTCCCCCGCACCACCGGGGCCAGCACCTGCACCCGGGTTTTTTCCGGGAGGGCCAGCACCTGATCCACAATCTGATCCACTGTCTGCTGCTTGATTTCCCGCCCGCAGATGGGGCAATGAGGGATACCGATGCGGGCATACAGCAGCCGCAGGTAGTCGTATATTTCCGTCACTGTGCCCACAGTGGATCGGGGGTTTTTAGAGGTAGTTTTCTGGTCGATGGAGATGGCGGGGGACAGCCCGTCAATCATGTCCACGTCCGGCTTCTCCATCTGGCCCAAAAACATCCGGGCATAGGAGGAAAGGCTCTCCACATAGCGCCTCTGCCCCTCGGCATAGATGGTGTCAAAAGCAAGGCTGGACTTCCCCGAACCAGAAAGCCCTGTCAGCACCACCAGCTTGTCCCGGGGGATCTCCACGTCCACGTTTTTCAGGTTGTGTTCCCTGGCGCCATGCACCACGATTTTATCCAGGCTCATCTTCTTTCCCCTTCCTTCTTAGACCTTGGGGCCAAACGTTCGCCCTGCGAACGTATTGTCCCAAACCCCGCTTCTCGTCTGCCGACTCGGTCAGCCGCTAGCCGCGTGCCACTGGCACGCAGCGGCCCTTTTTAAAAAAGGTTTGACCTAAAAACCAAGTTTTTACTGCTTTATGATAGCTTAATCCGCGTGGAATAACTTACCCCATTCCACTCTGTTCCCCCGCGCCGCTCGTGCAGCGGCACGCTGCCTGCGCCCAGGGTCAAGCGTTAGGCCTGCCAATGATCTCCATCTCACTGCCCTCCATTTTTATGGCCTGTGCGTTTGTAAGGAACACCACGCCTTCTGGCAGCGGCCCGGGGGCAGAGCCTGTTTCGCAGTGTACCGAAAGCTCATGGGGCAGGTAGCCCAGGTTATCCGGAAGATTCCGGGCAGCCATAACGCTGCCCGCGCTGACGCCCACATACACAAGGCCCTCTTCCAGCGCCGTATCCAAAACCTTGTCAAAGCCAGTGGCCCGCACGCGCTCAAGCAAAAACTCGGTCGACCCGCCGCAGAAATATGCCGCGTCAAAGGCGGAAAGCTCCTCCGGCGCCATGGCGGTGTCCAGATCATACAAGGTGACGTTTTCCGGCAAAAGCCCGGCGTTCATCAAGTCATCCCAGCACTTGGGGAGCATTTCCTTGGCCTCCTCGTCAATGGCGGCGGTGGGAATATACAAGGCCCGGGCGGTTCCGGCAGGCTTGCCGAGCATCTGCAAAAAGCAGTCCATAACCTCCGGGTTTTCAAAGCCCGCAGAGGTGAGCAGCAGTTTTTTCATAAGGGCGTCTCCTTTTTGTGGTGTTCCTATCGGGGAAAGGGCCTTGGCAGGCAGATCACCTGCTGCTCTTTCCCCTGGGCAGAGGGCTGTGCTTCACGCCCTGGCCCTCCAGCTCCTTTATCTTGTCCCGCAGGTATGCCGCATGCTCGAATTCCAAGAGCTTTGCAGCCGCCTTCATCTCCTTGGTATACTGCTCGATAAGCTGCTGGCGCTCCGCAGGGGTATAGCGCTTCTTCTTTTTCTTCCCGTCCTCCTTGTGGGTGGAAATTTCCAAAATCTCCGCCACGCTCTTCGAGATAGTCTTAGGCGTAATGCCATGTTCCTCGTTATATTTCTGCTGGATGGCGCGCCTGCGCTCCGTCTCCGTAATGGCATATTCCATGGAAGGCGTCACCTCGTCGGCATACATAATAACCTGCCCCCCGGCATTGCGGGCGGCCCGGCCGATGGTCTGGATAAGGGAGCGCCCGCTGCGCAGGAAGCCCTCCTTGTCCGCGTCCAATATGGCCACCAGGGAAACCTCCGGGATGTCCAGGCCCTCCCGCAACAGGTTAATGCCCACCAGCACATCGAAGTCTCCCAAGCGCAGATCTCGGATAATCTCCATGCGCTCCACTGTGTCAATATCGTGGTGCATATACCGCACCTTTATGCCATAGCCCTCTAAAAACCCGGTGAGATCCTCCGCCATTTTTTTAGTCAGGGTGGTAACCAAAACCCGCTCCCCCTTTTCCGTGCGCAGGTTGATTTCCGAAATCAAGTCATCAATTTGCCCGTCCGTAGGCTTCACAGTAATCAGGGGGTCTAAAAGCCCTGTGGGCCGTATCACCTGCTCCACCACCTGGGCAGACTTCTCCAGCTCCAAATCTCCCGGCGTGGCGCTGACAAACACTGCCTGCCGGATATGGCTGTAAAATTCATCGAAGTTTAAAGGCCGGTTGTCAAAGGCCGAGGGCAGCCGGAAGCCATATTGCACAAGCTGCTCCTTCCGGGCATGATCCCCCGCAAACATGCCCCGCACCTGGGGCAGGGTCACGTGGGACTCGTCCACAAACAGCAGAAAATCGTCCGGGAAATAATCTAACAGGGTAAAGGGGGCGCTGCCCGGCTCCCGGCCGGAAAGCACCCGGGAATAGTTTTCAATCCCCTTGCAAAAGCCGATTTCTGCCAGCATCTCCATGTCATACCGGGTGCGCTGCTCAATGCGCTGGGCCTCAATAAGCTTTCCCTGCTCCTTAAAAAAGGCCACCTGCTTCTCCATCTCCTCATGGAGGTCGGCAATGGCTTTTTCCATTTTGTCCCGGGGCACAATATAGTGGGAAGCCGGGTATATGGCGATGTGGCCCAGCTCAGACAGCACGTCTCCTGTAAGGGGGTTAAACTCCCGCAGCCGCTCAATCTCGTCCCCGAAAAACTCCACCCGCACCGCCTTGTCGCTGGACTCTGCCGGGAAAATCTCCACCACATCCCCCCGCACCCGGAACTTGTTGCGGATGAAATTTATGTCATTGCGCTCATATTGCAGCCCCACCAGCCTTTTTAAAAGCTCGTCCCGCTCCATCTCCTTGCCTGGCCGCAGGGAGATGACCATGGTGCGGTAGTCGATGGGGTCGCCCAGGCTGTAGATGCAGGACACAGAGGCCACAATAATCACATCCCGGCGCTCGGAAAGGGCGCAGGTGGCGCTGTGGCGCAGCTTGTCAATTTCATCATTGATGGCGGAATCCTTTTCAATATAGGTGTCTGTCTGGGCGATATAGGCCTCGGGCTGGTAATAGTCGTAATAGGACACAAAATACTCCACCGCGTTTTCCGGGAAAAATTCCCGGAACTCCGAGCAAAGCTGGGCCGCCAGGGTTTTGTTGTGGGCCAGCACCAGGGCCGGGCGGTTCAGCCTGGCAATCACATTTGCCATGGTAAAGGTTTTGCCAGAGCCTGTCACGCCCAGCAGGGTCTGCTCCTTGTCCCCCTGGTTTACCCCCTGCACCAGCCGGCTCACAGCCTCCGGCTGATCCCCAGTGGGCTGAAATTTTGAAACCAGCTTAAAATCCATCCCCGCGCCCTCCCTGTTTTTCTAAATATTCCCGCTCCATAGCCCTGGCGATTTCCAACTGCTCCCGCTGGAAATCCCACATATCCATGCGCCCCTGGTTCCAGGCATCGCTGGCAGCAAAGGAAAAGCACCCGTTGCTGCCAAATACCAGGTGGTCTGACAAGGGAACCTGTACGCTCTCCAAAGCCAGCTCCACCTGCCGGGTGACAACCACATCATTGCGGGAGGGCATGGCCTGCCCGCTGGGATGGTTGTGGGCCAAGAGGGCAAAAGCCGCGTCATGGTCAATGCAGAGGGAAACGATTTTACGGATATACATAGGCACTTCGCTGATAGCGCCCTCGCACACAATATTATTGTATATCACCCGCTTCTGCCCATCCAGAAGCAGCAGCACCACAGCCTCGGTTTTCCGTCCCGCAAGCTTGGGAAAAAGGACGGAAGCGGCAGATTCCGTATCATACACACGCCGCAGCCCGGAGGCCTGATCCTCCAGGGTCTCTCTCGCCGCCTCCGCTGTAGCGCCCAGCAGGCGGACAGCGGGACTGCTCATCCCTGCAATCTCCAGCAGCTCCTTTTCCGGGGCAACCAGCACCTCTGAAAGGCTGCCAAATACCTCCAACAGCTCTCCCGCAGCCCGGGCCGCGGTTTCCGGAGGCAGCAGGCAGGAGAGCAGCTTGTCCAAAACCGCCCTCTGCCGCAGTTCCATAGCGGAAGGCCCTGCGCTTTTCTTTCTCGTTCTTGCCATCCCCAGGCACCTCCCGTTCTTTTAACTCCGTATCTGTCGGAACCCTTGGCAGCCCCTTTCTTTTCAACAAAAAACCGCCAGGGGCTTTCTCAAATCCATATAGTCATGCAGCTTAAAAAATACTCTTTCCAAGCTGCATGACTATATAATACAAAACATTTGTTCACATGTCAATCTTTCCCGCAGATTTTTTTCAAAAACATACGACACAGATGAGCCTGCCACAGAAAAACCCGCCAGCCTTGAGAAAAAGGCGGCGGGCTTTTCTGCGCAGTACAAAATCAGACGCGGATATCGAAATTATACGGGCTGGGAGGAGGCAGCATCTCCTGCAGCTCCTGCAAAGCCAGCTCTTCGGTGTCCATCATCTTTTTGGTGACAGCAATGGCATAATTCTGCTGAAACATCGCAGCGCTCATGCTCATGCTGGCAGAAGCGATACTGTTCATCATGTCCATAGCCAAAACCTCCTTATAATGTACTCACTGTAATTATAGACTTTTGCCCCTGGAAAGTCAAGCAGCAGTATGACGCGGGTCACGCCCGTCTCATAAAAACATGGTATAATGAGACAGGGTGATGATATGGACGAAATTCGAG
>ERZ779632.98-NODE-98-length-58744-cov-6.716386_pt1 | contig 58744 bp, 35 predicted proteins | sample MGYA00514194_ERZ779632 | MGnify/ENA primary metagenome ERZ779632 (study PRJEB29562, sample SAMEA4376704) | mouse gut metagenome | isolation source: Cecum | study: EMG produced TPA metagenomics assembly of the A DSS colitis mouse model was used to assess the microbial... | reverse complement strand
GAAGCACAAGCTGAAAAGACTCCTGGCCCTGGCCTTGAGTATCCTGCTGTTAAGCTCTGAATTCTCAGGGCTTATTCCCGCTGCCCACGCCGAAGAGGCAACGCCGCAGGAAACGGTCTCCACCGGAGAGCAGCTGGACTTCCGTAACGAGAACAATGGCCGGCCCAACCTCTTTGTGGACTTTTTGGGGGACAACAACAACTATAAAACCGCCGAAACGGAAAAGCTTAACATCGGAGCGGGTCAGCTGCCCATTCCCGCGGGTTACGACCAGAGTGCCAGATCCAACCCCTCCGGCCCGGACAACAGCTGGACGCAGTATAAGGCTAGCGAGATTGGCGCCCAAACCATTTTTTGGGTAGGTATTGGTATCGACCGCAAGGAAATATTCAAGCTGTTGAAGGACGGGAAGGGCCTGACCTCCTTTGAGGGCGGCTTCTACTACGACAAGGAGGTCATTGAGCCGTATTACGATCCAAGGTATCTCCCCGCCGGAGCGGACGCTGCCAACCCCACCGAAGAAGAGATACGTGCGGCGTATAAAGAAACCATTGCCAGTGCAAACATTATGGACTATGGCAAGTACCCTGATTATGCGAGCTATCCCGCCAACACCCAGTGGTACGACAGCTACGAGATCCTGCGGGCGGAGACTGACCTGACGCCTACCACCGACCTTATCACCCAGGAAGAGCTCAGCAGTCCCTCCATTGAACAGATCCTCACCAACCAGAATGACGGCAATGCAACAAGCATGGTCCGGGACTGGCGGATGACCTATGTCTCGCTGGAGCTGAAGGACATCACCGATCCGAACCGGCGGCTCAAGGACGTCTATGACGAGAGCGTCATGTATACCGAGGTGAAAAATGAAGACGGCACCGTCAGCAAGGTGCTTACCACGCCTCCCGGGGCGCACGGCACAGGACTGGAGGATGGGGAAGTTGATATTGATGGGAGTAAAAACGACTACCAGTATCTACTGCTGATCCCCTTCCGCCTGAAGCAGTACGGCGGGGAGCAGCGGCTGCATCTGCGCCTGCTACGCAACGCCACCCATTTTTCCATCGGTGCGGGGGAATACGGTGCGAGTACCTACGGCGAGACGGAGGACGACACCTACGCGGCCTGGGAGCGGGTCACCACCCGCAACCCCGACCGCGACCTGAAGCTGCTTACCAACTTCACCGGCGACCTTTACCTCTTTAACGCCGATCCCCCCAAGGCCACGGATGAGGAGTATACGGCCCTGTTGAAGATCATCAACGGCGGTAGCTCGGAAAACGCCGCAAAATTGGAGGTAGACGGTGACCCCGCCGTCTGGCCTGTGTGGGCGGACGCCGACGGCGAACAGATCCAACACCTTTACAGCGGCCTGGGCATGAAGCTGAATGTCCATGCCCAGATCGGTTATACCGCCACGGTCAAGGTCTCCTATCCCGACGGGAACGGGAATACCGTGACCCATCTCTTTACCTCGGATGTGCCCCGGGAGGCCAACCCGGACGGGAGCTACAGCTTCCCCAACCAGCAGGACTCCAACCACGCCTTTGTGATCCCGGTGTTTGGCCCGCCGCCCCGGGTGATCACCGTGACCGTGACCTTCCGGCACGTGACCGGCGACGAGTTCCGGGTGTTCCTCTCGGAGAAACCGCAGCCGGGTGACAAAGAGTATAAAACGGGTAACGAGACCACCATCACCACCAATCTGGATGCGGACTTTGATCCCACTGCGGACACCAACACGATTAATTCCTTTGACCCCGCCGTGCCCCACCCCAACTCCAGCCACGCAGGACTCAGCCATGCCGACGGTCCGATGGGCATGGCCAAAAAGGACGAGGGTGTGAAGATCCACGTGGAGACCCACGCAGACTATGAGGCCGTGGTGCAGATCTATAACTTCCTGCAGCAGGGCTTTACGCTCAGCGGCCTGACGATCGATGCGCCGGTCCACAGCGTAAACTCCGCGCCCACCATTGACGGGGGAGCTTCCAACCCCCACTACGGCGAGGTGACGCTGCCCCAGGGCGGCGACATTACCTTCTCCATGGGCGCAAGCGACATCGACGTGATCGTGACCTACCAGAAGGCCAAGCGCCATAAGGCGACCCTGGAGGTTTATCATCAGGGGAATATTGATGTGCTGGACACCAACGTGGCCCAGATGGGCTACTTGGCCTATGACGACGAAAATGTGTCCTCCATGGTATACAGCGGCATTGTCTACGAGGATGATACACAAACGCCCTCCGACCATCGGGCGGTGAAAAATCCCCTCAAGGGAGATACTCGCAAGCTGCCGTGGGTCTCCCGCTCTGCGGCCACTCTTTCGGGCAGTCTGGGCGGCGATACCGGCCGGAAGGGCAAGACCTGGAATCCCCGCGACCTGGACACCCCCTTCGACCCTGTGGCGGGCAGCGGCACGGTGATGGCCCTGCTGGCCTCCGCCCCGGACAAGGATACCTTCAAGAGCCAGATCAACGGACTGGATCTGTCCACCACCGATCTCAAGGACGGCGGTGGCGCCGTCGCGTTTACGGGCTTCCGAAAGAATCTTTATGGGGACCTTTACAGCGATGCGGATATCGGGGAATTTGCCGATATCCTGTGGGAGCTGCGGCTACGCATCGATGCGGACACCTCTGCGGGAGGGCTGAAGGACACCTACCACAAGAGCGTGCCCAAGAGCGCGACGGACAGCACGGTGGCGTATGAGTATTACGACCTCACCGCCGCCCAGGTGCAGGACTATCTTTTGAGCGTTTTCAAAAATGCAGAGCTGGATAACGCCAACCAGAGCGGCTACAGGGAGGTGCGCCGGTCCTATTTGGCCGCCAGGCAGGTCTATGACGAGCTGATGTCCCAGACCAGCTATCAAGTTGACCTGAAGCCGATCCACGCGCCCAACGCACCAAGAGAGGTGACTGTGGACGCCAACGGTGTGCGCGAATATGAAGATCCCGCATATGAGAGTTTTTACATCCACAGCTACCGGCTGTATATCGCGGCCTATCAAAAGTACGTGGATGCGGCTAAGCTGTACGGAAGCGCTACCGCGGCTGAGGTGGTGCAGCTGTGGCAGGATGAGAACCTGGATGGGCATGAGACGAATATTGGAAACACCTTTACCCCGGAAGCCGTGCCCATCCACACCGCCGCGCAGGCGGCCGGGACAGTGGCAGGCCAGACGTGGAAGCAACGGGTCATCAAGCCTGACGCTACCCCCGATGAAGAGGCGGATCCCAAGACCCCCGCCCACACCATCTACACCCGGGACGGCCGTACCGTCTGGGTGGCGCTGGAGGCGGACTCGGCCTATAGGGAGGTGCGGGTGGAGCTGTATCACCAAAACGAGGACGGCTCAATAGGTACGCATATCGCTGACTTGGCGTTGGCAGACGGCTATCAGAACGTTTACTCATTTACCATGCCCGATGAGGACTGTGTGGTGCGGGTGACCTATGGCCTGCGCGCCACGCGCAAGCTGAACATTATCTACAAGGGCGTGGACGGCAAGAAGGACAACGTGTCGGAGGTGAAGGCCTATCAGATCGCCGACCCGGCCGACACCAAGCCCAATTTGGCTACACGTACCAACAAGGATAACCTGAACGTCGATCCTTATAGCCCCGCCCCTATCGAGGCAGTTTTTGTAGGCGCTACTGTCACCATTCGTGTGAACGTAGACGAGGATTACGAGGTGGAGCTGATGGCGGTAGACGCCGATGGCAGCACCCGCATCCCCATCAACACCCCGGCCATTCCCGCCGGTTCCGCTCTGCCCAGGGAGGGGGATTATACCTTCCTTGTGCCCGATATGAACGGCGACATGACCCTGACCATCACCTACAAGCCCAAGGAGCAGCCGAAAAGCTGGGCCTTGATCAACGCGGTCATACCGGACGGTGTACCCGCCGACGCGGGCAACACCGCATTCTGGCGTGATGGCGGTCTTTACCGTCAGCTCAACGATGTGCCGCAGGGTACGCACTTGACCGGCGAGATCACTGTGGCGCCGGGCTACTATATCCGTTCGGTCACCGCCTACGGCGCTTCGGGTGAGCCGAGCAACTATACCCATATCCGCAACTATACCTATACCCTCACCGGCAACGGCTATAACGGCGGCTACGGCACCAACCAGACCGGAACCACTGTGCCTGTCAACATCTTTGTGGATATGCCGGGAGAGAATCTGGTGGTAGACGTGGAATTCGGCTACGGGCTTCCCCCCGTCACCCCGGAAAATACGCTTACTCTGACAGTGAAAGACGACGATAACGAAGGGCCGGACTTTGCCGACAACTGGGCCAAGGCCACGGTCTATGACCGGGAGGTAGAGCTTGACGACACCACTACCGCTCCTGTCCTGACCCTGGGTGAAGTGGGCTATACGCATGGTGCTCTCTCGAAGCGGGACTACGCTACCCCGGGCCAGTGGGTGAAGGTGGAGTTTGGCGCGCACACCGAGATGAAGGACGGGAAGATCGACCCGGCCAAGAGCTATTATGTCTCCAAGGTCACCGTAGGGCCGAGCAATTTGGGGATTTCCGTGGTGTGGGAAGACGACCACACCGTGTCCTTCTTCATGCCTGCCGGATCTACAGGCGTGACGGTGGAATTCTCCAAGTACCCGGAGAATGGCCGTCTGCCCGACTACTTCCTCACCGTCAGCGAAACCTACCGCGATCTGAACGCGACCCCGGCAGGAGTGACCCAGGACGATTACAACAAAAACTACGTTACCCTTGCCGACTCTGAGACCATTCGTTCCTGGAACGGCAAGAACCCTATTCCCCTCCACCCCTACGACATGGCCGCCGGGACGTACAACCCCGAGCGCGTCCCCGCCACCACCCAGGAGGGCGCCACAGGTGTGGCCGCCGCCGGCGAGGAGGTCACAATGACCTTCATTGTGGACGAGCCAAACTGGTACGTCCAGTCGGTGGTGGTCATTTCCGACGGCGCGGCCTACCGCGGGACATATAAGCTGCTAGACGACACCGGACCGCAGAAGATCTACACTGCCACCTTCCTGATGCCTACCGGTGACGCGGAGTTCATTGTCCACTACCGCCGCGGGCCGAGACCTGCCACACCGGACTACGGCTTTACCCTCTCCCTCACCGACGATGACAACGTTCTCACCGACGGCAAGTATGACGAAAACAACATCGTCGCTTCCTTTGTAGACGCCAGCGGCATCAACGTGGCCGGACACGCCGATCTGGTGGTGGGGCACAACAAAGGGACCATGACCGACGTGCGCCACGTCCACGCCGGCGACACCATTACCCTTACCACCACCCTTGCCCCCGGTTATATGCTAGACTATATGCTGGTCAACCCCTCCAGATTGCAGCTCCACCCTGTCTGGACCAGCTATGAGATCGACCCGAACGGCGTAGTCACGGCGACCTCCACCCTCACCATGCCCCCCGAGGGTATCGCCGTAGTGGCACGGGTGGTGAAGGGTGAACCTCAGAAATACACCGCCAACCTCATCCTCCATCCGCCCGCGGGTATGACCTCCATGGACGGAGTGGGGCAGGGTACGTTTGCCGTCAATGGCGGAACGCTGAACAATTACTATAAGAGCGCGGTGTTTTCCACCTATGCCGTGCCCGGAACGACGATCCCCTACGACCTGTATGCCTTTGACGGCTATTACATCGACCGGGTCACCATCGACCCCCCGCTGGGCGTTACAGGTACGCTCTCCGGGGCATTCGGCTATCAGGACGGCTCGTTTGTAATGCCGGCGGCCAACGTGAATGTGAACGTGTGGTTCAAGAAGGGCTGGCCTGACGAGGTAAAGTACCGTCTGAAGCTGGAGGTGTTTGGCCCGGCCTATCAGGCTACCGCCACCGACAACAACTATGCCAATTTTGATCAGGTGGTGCACACCGATGCGGCCGTTTCGCCGCTGATTCCAAAGCCGCCCGCCGTCACAGTCTGGGGGGCACCGGACAACAAACCGGTCTACAGCGGCCAGTCCTGGCTTCTGCGGGACGAGGAAGGGGTGGCCTTTGACCGGGACACTGTTTATGTGAATATCCATAAAATCGCGGATTCCTATGTGGATTCTTCCTCCATCCGCATCACTGATTCGGCCGGGAACGTGATTTCATGGTGGTATGTCCCCGGCGGCATTGCCTTTACCATGCCGCCCCGCTCCACCACCGTGCGCATCAACTTTAAGCAGCGCACCACGGAGCTGCCCAAGTATACCGCCACCCTCCACCTGCCTGACATCGGGACGGGAGACAGCGCGACGCTGTCCACCACGGCGGCCAACGCCACGGGAGACAATCCCGCCACGGCGGACGGCCATGTCATCCGCGAGCTGCTGGCAGGGGACGCTCTGTCCCTGGAGGCCCTGCCCGGCACGGACCGTCACATCACCGCTGCTTACGCCGTGGAGGAAAAGACAGGCCGCATCATTGACCTGACCCGGTCGGACGGCACACAGAGAGTGCACAGTACCTTTGTCCACGCGGGAGACACGGGTAATTTTGCTATGCCTGAGGACAATGTCCACGTCTATGTCCGGTTTAAGGAGGGCAAAGTGGAGAAGGACGACCTGCCCCTCACCCTCATGGTGTCCGGCCCGATGGAAGCCAACCCCGCCGATGGGCACGGTGCGGTCACGGAGGTCACAGGAGCGACCGCCGCCGAGCACAAGACCATGGAAGTGGATGCGCCGGGGATGGATACCCGCTTTGTAAGGGCTGCCAATAAGGTGGTCACCACGTTCAACCCCAACAAGGACAAGGGCTACGCCATCACCAAGCTGGAGGTCTACGACGCCGACGGAAACCCCGTGCCCTACGAGTGGATCTCCGTGCTGCAAGATCCTCCCACCGCCGATCTGGACGATCCCACGGTATGGCCGGGGACACAGCCGGACGATATTGCAGGCCGTCCCGGTTGGAAGCAAAACCCCGAGCTTCAGATCACTTTTGAAATGCCCGCGACGGGAGTCGTTATCCACGTGACCTATGGCAAGGTGGACAAGACGAAGAAGTATGTGGCGCAAGTGGTGGTCAATGACGAGGCCTATTCCGAACTGCCCACTCCCAGCCGGAACAACGCTTGGCTGCGCAACGAGGCAATCGATTCCGTCCAACGCAAGCTCCAGGAGGCCCATCCCGGCGACTGGATCGACCTGGATGTGTCCGTTCACCCCGGCTACCGCATTGAGTACATCAAGGTGGTGCCTCAATCCTTTGGGATCGTTCCCGGCCTGCCCCTGGGCCCGTACTATACCCAGAACACCGGCTTCGTAATGCCTGAGGGCAACGTGACGGTGTACGTGAAATTTGCCGACGATGGTATCGAGAAATATAACGCGACCTTGCGGGTCACCGGTACTCCGGTGGGAGACAACGCCAACTACGGCACCATTGTCTCTCCTTGCAATACGCCCACGCCGCCGGCCAGACCTACGCCCGTCTATGTAAACGGCACGCCGCAGATGGTCCAGGCCCGGGCGGATATGGATTGGGTCACGGTAAACTATTACCGCAACACCGCCAACGCCTATATCAAGGCGGTGACGGTGAAAACCACAAGCGGAGACGATGTGCCCTTTACCCAGTTGGAGGACCCGGTGACCGGCCAGGGGACGATCACCTTCCCCATGGTGAATGAAAATGTGACGGTCACGGTGGAGTATGACACTGTTCCCCACGATGCGGAGGTCTACCTCCATGTGATCGACGCTACCACAGGGACGGAGACCGAGATCGGCGCGAGCGCCTGGGCCAGACTGACCTATGCCGCCTTCGCGGACCCCGACAGCTGGGCCATGGGCATCGTCAATCCCGCGCGCAGAACAGACGCCGACCCCTGGGGCAACACCGTGGGACCCTATGCCGCCCCCGCGGGACAGCGGGTGGGTTTGACCACTAACGCTATGACGGGGATCTATCTGCGCTCGGCCTATGTGATCTATAACGGTATGGGCCAGATGGTGGATCTCCGGGTGGAACCCACCAGCGGGTCCAATCCACGCAGGTCCTTTGTGGTCCACCCCGGCCGCAATGACGTATACGTGGTCTTTTCCAGGACCGAGCCCGATCCGAAGGACCACACGGCTATCCTGATGCTGCGTGCCCCCGAGGATGCCGCCGGCCAGGCCAGCATCGCGGTTGGGGACGTCTATAACGGAAGTCCCACGGACCGGGACCGCCTGAACGAGGCCAACCACGGCCATGCCCAGGTCATTGCCCGGCAGGGGGATAAGGTCATTATCCAGGTTGCTCCCGCCGAGGGCTACGTGATCGACAAGGTCCTGGTCACCCCCCTGGGCTTCCCGCTGAAGAGCGACGCGGCCTATTCCTACGACCTGAACGGCAACACCATCAGCTTCAACATGCCCCACCGGGATGTGGCCATCACCGTGGTGCTGAAGCGAGGCACCAACCAGCACTATAAGGTCAGGCTCCATTACGTCAAGGATACGGTCTCCGCGGCTGCCCCTGCGATCCAGGAGATCAACTATGCCAAGCTGGATTGGATGGATGAGGGAACGGCCCGGTGGATCCAGGCGGATGAGGATCCCGCTACAAACGATATAAGACCCGTTATGGAGGATAACATCCGCGAGGGCACTGCGGTCACCTTGACCGGGCATTTGGGCGCCGCACCGGCAGACCCGGACCACCCCGACACGATCCTTTCCGCCTTTGTGCTGCGTACCAACGGCGCGCTGGTGTCCTTGAATCCGCCGCTGGAGGGGAAGGAGGCTGTGAACGGAACAGCCACCGATCACACCGCCTCCTTCACCATGCCGGGGGCGGATGTGGACGTTTATCTGGTGGTCACCACCGAGCCGCCGGAGAACCCCTGGCATACCGCTGTGCTGGTGGTCACCGACAGCAGCCCCAGCGGCGTGAACACCGGCCACAACAAGGGCTATCTGTGGGACAAGAGCAAGCGGACCAGCGAGGACCCGAACTTCTATGCGGAAAGCGCGGTCCCCGATCCCGGCGATCCGGGCGTCAGATGGATCGCGGTGGAGGAGGGGAACATGTACGCCGTGAAGCCCAAGGCGGAGCCCGGCTACGCCTTTGTGCCCCCCGCCACGTTGAGCTGTAACGACGGCGCCCACGGCGGCAACATGTACGCCGAATCCGTGACCCCCTATATCTACAGCGACACCATGGGCACCTGCAACAAGGCGGCCCTGATCCACTTTGTCAGCGACGACGCACTGGAGCTCACGGTGGTCATCCGTGACCCGGAGAACCCGGGCAACGTGACCAACAGTCTGCTGACCAGCCAGACTGCGGCGTCCATCCCCGATCTGGAACTGGAGTCAACAAACGTGGGCGGCGCTTACCAGATCATGGGCGGCGTGGTAGCCGGTGCGCCCATTTCCCTCACCGCCACGCCGGCCCCGGGCTTCACCGCCACAGCCCAGATCCACTATTACGACGGTACCGTGGCCGACATCCCCCTCACCAAGCAGGCGGACGGCACGCTCACAGGCTCGGTGGAGATGCCGCCCAACAACGCCACCATCATTGTCACCTTCCACGGCGACTATGAGGGCCGGCTGACCCTGGTGGACCTGAGCCAGGCAGACCGGACCGCCCAGGCCACCATGTTTGAGGACAGCGGCGTGGCTCCGGACCGGATTACCGTAAATCACCTGACTAACGTCAACGCCGAGGGCTGGCCCAGCGATGTTTTGACCCAGCTGCCCCAGGGCACGACCCTGACCGCCAACATGATCAAGAACGACAACTACGCCAACAAGCGGGTGACCGCCCTGCTGAAAGTGAACGGTAGTACAACGGTGATGACCGCCTCCCGGAACAACGCGGAGGGGGTGCCCGAGTATACCCACACCATCAACCGCGCCGACGCGGAGATCATCTTCGTGGTGCGGGACAAGGACGATTCTACCTATGTGGCTGCGGTGAACACCGTCAACAAGCCCGCCACAGACTACAACGGCGACAGCGTAGCCGACCCCACCATTACAGCCGACCCTGTGGGGGCGGCCTTTGGCCATATCTGGACCACGGCGGATGAGAAGGACCAGGTCACCGTCACCTTCTCTGTCCCCGACGGCTATCAGGTGGTGGTCACCTCCAGCCATGCCAACGGTCCCGCTGGTACATTTACGACGGGAGATCACACCGAGACGTTTACCATGCCTGCGGCCAATGTCCAGGTGACTATCACCTACGTACGCACGGAATTTGAACTGACATTGCATATTGTAAAGCCCTCCGGGGCAACAGAAACCACCCAGGTGGATGTACTGGACTATGCAGGCGACCCCACGACGCTGACTACCCACAATGAAAATGCATGGGTTTGCGAGGGAGAGAATGTTACTATGACCGAGGCCACTCCCGTCAGCACCGGTCTGGAGCTTCGCTCTATCTCCTATGCCGCCACCAACGGCGCGTCCGGCTTCCTCACTGTGGGCGACTCCTTCCCAATGCCCGCCGCCGACACGGTGGTCACCGTGCGCTATGGCGAGAAGGACCCTGACGAGGAAAAGCCCTTTATTGCCTTGGTGGAGACGGTCCACAATTATGCCGGCGATCCCCGCCCGGGCAATAAGGCCACCGAGCTGAAGAACCTCAATTCCGGGGTCGTTCAGTTCCCCTGGGTGGAGGGCGCGACGGACGACGCGATTCGCGTGGCCTATCAGGTGGAGCCGGGGTATGTGGCTGTGGTTACCGCCTATCGTTGGGGCGACCCCACCGCTCTGCTGCCCGTGGCCAACGTGGCCAGCCCCTCCAACGGCATTGCCACCGTGACCATGCCGGGCGGTACTGATGTGGTCATTCGAATCGAGTATCGGGAAAAGACAGAGGACCCGGAGGGCGACGTGATCCTGCGGCTGGTGGGCCATGGCGCCCAGCAGAGCAACCAGGCCAACGTTACCAGCCCCGGGTACACCCCTGCTCTGGGGCAGCTGTCCGCCGACGGCGCGATCACCTCCGGCATCAGCATCCCCAACACCGATTACGTGAGCGCGGGGAACGTGGACAGCGACGTGGAGACCCCCAAGGTGTCTACCTCCACCATGGGCAACGAACTGCGGGTATACGCCAACTGGGCTACAGGCTATCAGGTGGTCCGTATGACCGTGGCTGTCCGTAGGACGGACAACACCGAGACTCCGGAGGTAAACATTCCCATCAGCCGCTACGGCTCTGCCGCCGCGGGCCGCACCCTCATGCCTTATGTGGATGAGGATGAGGCCGCGGTCATCCGCGTTTACTACGGCAACTTCTACACCGCCACCCTCCACATTGACCCCCACGGGACAGACGGCCTGGACATGAACGGCAACCGGACTGAGGCGGACGACAGCCGCACGCCTACTGTTACCTCCGTTCCCGGTGTTGACAGCATTCACCGCCACCTGGACCGCCTGGAGCAGTTGACCGGAGGCGAGACCGTTCAGACCAGCGCCGTGCCCGGAACGGACCAGCGGCTGGTGGGCGTGGTGTGGGAGAGCGCCACCAACGGCGCCTCCAACGCCGGTTTGAACACGGAGACAGGCGAGTATGACTTCACTATGCCCACTGAGAACGTGGACTTCTACGCGGTCTATAAGCCCAAGGATGACACCTCTTACATTGCCAAGGTGCAGTTTGCCAACGGCAGTGCCCATCTGGGCAGCAGCCAAAACGAGGTCACCATCACCAACCAAAGCGATCCTACCGCCTCCAAGGGCAGATACTGGACCGCCGCCAAGGAAAACGAGTCGGTGGTGGTCAACGTGAAGGTGGCCCCCGGCTACAAGGCGGAGATCATTGAGACCCTGAAGGACCACACCCCGGATGGGACCACGGATTACGATTTCTACATCAACCGGACCAAGTTCGTGCCCAATCTGACTCTGGGCAAGGACGCCACCTTTACCATGCCGGCCAATACCGATGCCACGGTGATTATTCGCTATACCAAGGGATACGACCTGACCCTGGAGCTGAAGGACACCTCCAAGTTGGCGGCCCCCGGCAATTTGAATGCCGCCGATGTGGACACTGCCGAGAGTCCTGCCCGCACCCTCCACGCCGAGAGTGACGGCACTACCACCACGGATTCTGACGGGCCGCTGACGGGAGTGGAGGCCAACACCAAGATCACCACCACCGTCACCGCCGCCACGGATGCCCAGTACCATGTCTACCGCCGCTCTCCCTTTACCGGGACAGTGCGGGTGGACGCGCCGACACCGGCGACCACGCCGGGCGATCTGCCCGTGCCTGCTGTTCATCCCTATGAATACGCAATGCCCAGCGAGGACGTGGAAGAGTCGGTGATCTTCTTCAACGAAAAGACCCCGCTGCTGGCCAAGGTGGAGGTCAAGGGGGAGAGCGACATCAACGGCAACACCGCCACCCCCATCGTGGACTTGACCGACACCACCATCCCCGATGGCGGCACGGCCGCCGCCAACGAGACCACCCGGGGCACGGTGTGGACCACCACCACCCATGCGGTGGAGGGCGATGCTACCAAGATACCCCACACCATTGATATGACCCTCACCGTGGCTAAGGGCTACATCGCCAAGATCCGTGTCCGCCGGGACGACGACAATTACTACAACAACCCCACCGACGAGAGCAAGTGGAACTGGCTGGACATCGGCGACTACGACTTTACCGAGGTGACCGAGACAGCGGCGGGCGGCGTAGTGCCGACTCCGCTTTCTGGCGACCCGGATACGAACGAGGTGCAGATCGGCTATAAGCCAGACCTGATCAACGCGCCCAGCGGCTTCCCCGACGACGTGTCCGGCGACCAGCACTTCCGCTTCACCATGGCCTATGACACCGCAGACGGCGTGTGGAAGGCCACTGACGTTACCGTCATCGTAGAGTTTGTCTTTGCTGGGACGATTCCTCAGCCCTTTGACCCGGACAACGAGGAGATGGAAAAGATCGATTTGGACCGGGGCTTCATCTACGGGGAGAACCGGGGCGACTTTGCCCTCATTGACATCCCCACCCTTTACCAGGACACCAACAAGGAACTTTTCGACACCGACAACTATGACAAACCCACCGGTGGAGCGGCCAAGGACGCACAGAAAAACGTGCGCTATTCTTTCTTCCTTTACGATGCAGCCAAGGACGAGTACACCCCCCTGACCCTTGGGGTGGACGTGACGCTGGAGCCGGAGGACGAGGAGACCCTGAGGAACACCGGCGACCCGTACAACTACTACGACTACAAGACCAAGCGGGCCAACGCTTCGGACATCCTGGACGACAAGGTGGCCGACAACGCCGAAAAGACCTATGTAGGCTCCCGGTTCAAGCTCATTCCCACCGGGCCCGACGAGACCACCGGGGACCGCACCGACGGCGCCCAGGCCCTCTACGACATGCTCAACAACCAGAGCTCCCTGGCCCGAAAGGCGGACGGCTCCCTGGCAACAAACGGAGAAGGGAAATATTACACCACCCTCTATGTTATTGCCGAGGACGCCATCGGCCAGAAGAGCGCTTACACCCAGGTGTGGATCAGGCCCCACTTCACCGTGGAGGTCAAGGTAATCTCTTACGCCCCCAACCACGAGACCACCGCCAGCCTCTATCCGCTCATGTCGAAGGAGGAACTGGCCGTGGACGCCGGTTATAAGAACGAGGACGGCACCCTGACCGGCGATCCCGACGTGTCCGACCCCGGCGACCCGGATCCCAGAAACTTTGACCACTACAGCGGGGTCAAGGACGGCAAGTCCCTCCTGAGCAACTACACCCTCTACAAGGGCAGCGTCCTGGGGGCCAACAAGTACTACCAGAAGGTCCACGTCATGTCCTCCGAGCTGCTGGGCGGCTTTGACAAGGCCTATGATCCCGGAAGGGACGCGCTGTTCAACGTGGCGGAGCGGGCGGCGGCGGAGCAGGGGAGGTTTACCTACTCGCTGACGCTGGAAAAGGCCTCTTGCCTGACCTATACCCGGGTAGACCTGGATCTGTGGAAGGGCGTGGACCTCGCCGCGACCGATCCCTATCCGGCCTGGTATAACAAGGACACGCTGACCTACACCATCTCGGACACCGTCTATCTCATTACCGGCGACGTGGACGGCGATGGCTACACCAAGTGGCAGGACTATGACACGGTGTACAGCTACGTCTGGCGCAACGTGGAGTGGAACAACACCCAGACCGAGGCCCCCGGGCCTCTGGCCACGGCGGCGGAGAAGACCGCCTGGAAGAACTCGGTCTACAACCCCGAGTCCATGGCCTACCGCTGTGACCTCAACGGCGACCGGGTGCTGAGCTATCTGGATGTGGACCTGGTGCAGACGGTGTTTGATTACAACCGCTCGGTGGAAGACTACTGCTGGCGCAAGCGCAACGACGACAACACCCTAGGCGAGCCCGTCCTGCCCTTCGGCTTCGATGGTAGCGTCAAGAACAAGGACGTCAACAAGAACCCCGACTATGTGGCCCTGTTCGGCCTGGAGCCGGACGATGACGAGCCCTTCCCCGTAGAGCCCGACGCGTATTGGGATTCGCTGGTAGACCCCGATACCACCGACGCCCCGCCCCTGGACAACCCCTGGGTGGACGAGGACGGCACGCTTTGGGACGGTCCTGTGGAGGAAGAACCGGTGGAAGAGGAGCGTGGGCCCACGACCTCCCGGGAGGAGGAGAAGGGCACGGTGACCGAGGTGCCCGGCGGAGATGAGAGCGGCGCGTGGAGCGAGCTGCCTGTCTTTGACATGGACTGGCGCGCCGAGCTGCCCTTCCTGCTCCCGGACGAGCCCGAGGACCTGCCCTAGACAGACGACAACGGTCTCGGCGCGAGAAGCGCCGAGACCTCTGCCGATATTATGACCAAGGAGTGACCCACTGATGGAACAGATCCAGATCAACAAGGCAGCCGCCCTCAAGCCCCTGCCCGACCCTGCCAAGCTGGTGTTTGGCAAGGTGTTTACCGACCACATGTTTTTGATGAACTACGACGCGGGCAAAGGCTGGCACAGCCCCCGGATCGAGCCCTATGCCGCTCTGTCCCTGGAGCCCTCCTGCATGGTCTTCCACTATGCCCAGGAGGTCTTTGAGGGCATGAAGGCCTACCGGGACCCGGAGGGCGGCGTGCGGCTGTTCCGTCCCATGGACAACGTACAGCGGCTGAACCAGTCCTGCGAGCGGCTGTGCATCCCCCAGCTTCCCGAGGATCTGGCCCTGGAGGGGATCAAGACCTTGGTGCGCATGGAGGAGCGCTGGGTACCCTCCGCCGAGGGCACCTCCCTCTATGTCCGCCCCTTCGTCATCGCTACCGACGCCTCCCTGGGGGTCCACGCCTCCCACAGCTATCTTTTCTGCGTCATCTGCTGTCCCGTGGGGGCCTACTACAAGGAAGGGCTCCAGCCGGTGAAGATCTATGTGGAGGACGAGGACGTGCGTGCCGTCCGCGGCGGCACCGGCTTTACCAAGTGCGGCGGCAACTACGCCGCCTCCATCCGTGCCGGTGAGCGGGCGGAGGAAAAGGGCTTTTCCCAGGTCCTCTGGCTGGACGGGGTGGAGCGCAAGTATATCGAGGAAGTGGGGGCTATGAACGTCCTCTTCAAGATCGACGGTAAGGTGGTCACCCCCAAGCTCAACGGTTCCATCCTCCCCGGCATCACCCGCCGCTCCTGCCTGGACCTTTTGCGGGACTGGGGCTACGTGGTGGAGGAGCGGCTGGTCACCGCCCAAGAGCTCTTTGAGGCTGCCGAGGCGGGAAAGCTGGAGGAGGCCTGGGGCTCGGGCACCGCTGCGGTGATCTCTCCCATCGGCGTGTTGGCCTGGGAGGACCGGAGGGTCACCATCAACGGCGGCAGGATCGGCGATCTGAGCCAAAAGCTCTACGACACCCTCACCGGCATCCAGTGGGGCCGGGAGGCGGACCCCTACGGCTGGAGCGTCAAGCTGTAAGAGTGAGCGCGGAAAAGCTGCTGGATTGGTTCTTTCCCCGCCGCTGTCCCTTCTGCGGGCGGGTGAACCTGTCCGACCTGCCCTGCGGGAACTGTCAAAAGACTCTTCCGTGGCTGTTGGGCCCATCCGCCCGCAGCCATGTGGAGTTTATAGAAGACGCCGTCAGCGCCTTGGAATACCGGGGCGCTGTCCGCGGTGCGGTGCTGGGGCTGAAGTTCGGGAAAAAACTGGCCCGGGCCAAGCCCTTGGGTCTGCTGATCGGCCAGTGCGTCCAAGACCAGCTGGCCGAGCCATTTGATCTGGTGTCCTGGCCCAGTCTCAGCGGCAAGCACCGCCGCAAGCGGGGCTTTGACCAGGGGGAGCGGCTGGCAAAAGAAGCGGCTGCCGTTTTGGGGACACGGCCCACCCGCCTGTTTGTGAAGGAGGACCGCCCGGCCCAGTCGGGCCTGAAGGACCCCGCCGAGCGCCGGGCCAACGTTCTGGGTGCCTACCGCCTCCGGGACCCCGAGGCGGTGCGGGGGAAGCGGATCTTGCTCATCGACGATGTGCTCACCACCGGCGCCACCCTCTCGGAATGCGCCCGGGTCCTGCGCGCCGCCGGGGCAGAAAGCGTCTGCGCCGCCACCCTCGCCAAGGCGGGGCCGGGACGGGCGCGCGCCTGAAGCGGAACAGTGAAACACCGAAGCCATGGGCAAATAACAGTTGCCCATGGCTTTAAAATATGCTACAATATCAAGTTAGAACAAACAGAAAGGGGGGGGGCCGCCTGATGCGCCATCTTATCGATTTCGGGGATATGACCCGGGCCGAGTGGGACGCCTTATACGCGCGCTGTGAGACCATCATGGACGCCCCCGAGAAGCACCTGGACGCCTGCCGGGGCAAGGTGTGCGCCAACCTCTTTTATGAGCCGTCTACCCGCACCAACTTCTCATTCCAGGCTGCCATGCTCCGCCTGGGGGGACAGGTCTTCGGCTTTGCCGATCCCCAGAGCTCGTCGGTGGCCAAGGGAGAGACGCTGAAGGACACCATCAAGATGGTCTCCGGCTACGCCGACGTGATCGTCATGCGTACCCCCTGGGAGGGAGCGGCCAAGGCCGCGTCTCTCTACTCCGCCGTTCCGGTGGTCAACGCCGGGGACGGCGGGCACATGCACCCCACCCAGACCATCGCGGACCTGGTCACCATGACCCGCCTTCGAGGCGGGGTGGACGGCCTTACCATCGGGGTATGCGGAGATCTGAAATACGGCCGCACCGTCCACTCCCTCATCAAGGCCATGGAGAAGTTCCGAAACGTCCGCTTTTACCTCATCTCCCCCCGGGAGCTGGGAGTGCCCGACTATCTGAAGGACTTTATGCGCCAGCGGGGCATCCAACACCTGGAGGTTACCGGGCTGGAGCCCATCCTTCCCCAGCTGGACGTGCTCTATATGACACGCATCCAGCGGGAGCGGTTTGTGGACCCCCTGGAATACGAGCGGTGTAAGGGGATCTATGTTCTCACCCGAGGCAAGCTGAAGCGGGCCAAGGAGGATCTGCTGGTGATGCACCCCCTGCCTCGTGTGGACGAGATCCACGTAGACGTAGACGACGATCCCCGGGCGGTCTACTTCCGGCAGGCCCGCTTTGGGATGTTTGGACGCATGGCTCTGCTGGCCGACCTGGCCAACCAGCCCCGGCAGGAGAAAACGAAGGCGGTGCCCCTCGGCCACGGCTCCGTCTGCCGCAACCCCCGGTGCATTACCCAGACCGAGCGCTACCTGCCGCCCCTGATCAAAGAGGTGGAGGGCAAAGTGTGCTGCGGCTTTTGTGACAAGGAGCTTGCATGAGGAGGGGAGCGGTCCTGTTTGGCTCCTTTTCCGCCGCCGTGTTCGCGGCCGTGTATCTGCTTCCCGCGGGGCTCTGGCCCTGGCTGGGGACGGCGGCCCTGGTCCCGGCGGCGGTGTGTCTTTGGAAGGGACGCCGTCTGGGGGTCTTGATCGCCCTTGGGGCGTCCGCGGCGTTGCTGTGGTGCGCGGCCTACCGCATGGTGATGTTTGCCCCCGGCGAGGCGTTGGACGGCCGCCGCACCCAGGTGAGGCTCCAGGCCGCTTCGTTCGCCGCGCGGGAGGAATATGGTCTCAGCCTGCCCTGCTATATTTTGGACCGGGGTCCCGTGCCCATCCGGGCAGCCCTCTACGGCGGGGAGGCTCTGGCGGAGGTCAAGCCGGGAGACGCGCTGACCGTGACGGCGGACTGCACCTGCCGCACCTACCTGGACCGGGGCGCGGTGTCCAATGTGGCCGCTAAGGGGATCTTTGTCACCCTGCGTGCCCGTGGCGCGCTCACCGTTGAACCGACGGACCGCCTGCCCTGGTGGAGTCTGCCCCGGCTGTGGGGCAGGGCGCTGGCAGAGCGGGTAGAGGAAGCCTTTCCCAAGGATGTCTCCGGTCTCCTTGCCGCCATGGTGGCGGGGGAGCGGGGCGTGATCCGTGACAGCGACTACACCGCCCTGAAGCGTTCGGGCGTGGCCCACCTGATGGCGGTGTCCGGGATGCACGTGTGCTTTCTGGTAGGCCTTCTGAGCCTGCTGACCGGAGCGGACCCGCGCCGCCGGGCGGCGGTGTGCCTGCCGGTGATCGTGGTGTTTGCTCTGGCAGTGGGCGGGAGCCCGTCGGTGCTGCGGGCGTGTATCATCTGGGCCTTTGCACTGCTGGCTCCGGTGGCAGGGCGGGAGAAGGACCCCTGGTCCGCCCTGGCCGCGGCGCTGTTTTTCCTTCTTTTGTGCAATCCGCTGTCCGCCGCCAACGTGGGGCTCCAGTTGTCCTTTGCCGCCGTGGCGGGGATCAACTCGGTGACCCCTAGGCTGTCTGAGGCCATGAGCGGCTGGCGGCTTTCCCCGGCAAAGACCGCGCCCATGTGGAGGCGGGTCTTTCTGGGCGCGGCGGACAAGCTGGCGAGGCTGGTCCGGGAGGGACTGGCCTCCACCCTGGGGGCGCTGGTGTTCACCGTTCCGCTGAGCGCCCTCTATTTCGGGACCCTCTCCCTTGCCGCCCCTGTGACCAATCTTCTGGTTTTACCGGTGGCGGCGGTGGTGTTCGCCCTGGGACTGGTGACCGGGGTGGTGGGCTTCCTTTCTCCTGCCGCCGCGGCGTTTCTGGGCCGGACGCTGGCCTGGCCCGCCCGGTATGTCATGGCGGTGGCACGGGGAATCGGCGCCTTCCCCTACAGCGCGGTGACCCTTAACGGGGTCTATTACCCCGCCTTTCTGCTCTTTGCCTACGCGCTGCTGCTCATCGCGGTGCTGTGGCGGGGACAGCGGCGGCGCTGGTGGGTGTTCACCGGCTGTGGAGCGGTGATGCTGTGCGCCGCCGTGCTCTTGACCCGGCTGACCTTTTGTCAGGGGGACCTGACGGTGACCGCCCTCAACGTGGGCCAGGGGCAGAGCGTTCTGCTCTCCTCTGCGGGGCAGACCGCCCTCATTGACTGCGGTGGAAGCACGTATCGGGACCCCGGCGACCTGGCCGCGGACTATCTGGCGGACCGGGGAGAGCGGCGCGTCGACCTTCTCATCCTCACCCACTATCACGACGACCACATGAACGGCGTGGCCACCCTCTTTGAACGGGTGGAAATCGGAGCTGTCATCCTTCCCGAGATGGAGGAGGACGAGGACCGCCAGCTCTGGCTGGCGGAGTTGGCCGCGGCAGAGGGAGCGGAGGTGACCTGGCTCCGGGAGGACCAAACCGTCCGACTGGGTGGCGCGGACCTGCGGATCTTCGCGCCCCTGGGCAGCGGCGACGCCAACGAGGCGGGCCTCTCCGTCCTGGCCTCCGCCGGAGACTTTGACGCCCTCATCACCGGGGATATGGGAAGTGCGGTGGAGCGGCGGCTGGTGAAATACCATGATCTGCCCCGGTGCGAGGTGCTGGTGGCGGGCCATCACGGCTCGGCGGGCTCCAACAGCGAGACCCTGCTGCGGGCCATCCGCCCCCGGACCGCTTTGATCTCGGTGGGCAGCAATTCCTACGGGCATCCGGCCCCGGAGACCTTGGAGCGTCTTACCGCTGCCGGCGCGGATATCTACCGCACCGACCTGCGCGGAAATATCACCGTGACCGCCACCTTGGGCGGGGAAGGAGGCTGAGCCCATGGCAAAGCCAAAGCAAAAAAGCGACGGCTCCCTGGAGCGGTTCAAAAGCGAGCTGAAGGAGAAGGTCCCCCGCCGTCTCTATGTGCTCCACGGCGAAGAGGTCTATCTGCGCCAGCACTATTTGAGCCGTCTGCGGGAGCTGTTGATCCCCGCGGGAATGGAGGCGTTCAACGACAAGCTGTTGGAGGGGAAGGAGGTCTCCGCACGGGACATCATTGCCGCCGCCGACTGCTTTCCCATGATGAGCGAGCACACCCTGGTGGTGGTGCGGGACTATGACCTCTTTAAGGCAAACGAGGCGGACCGCGCCGCCCTGATGAGCTATTTTGCCGACCTGCCGGAGTATGTGTGCCTGGTGTTTGTCTATGACCTGATCCCCTATAAGCCGGACGCCCGCACTAAGCTGGCCGCCGCCTTGAAGGAGCACGGCCTGGTGGTGGACTTCCCCCGCCAGGAGCAGGAGCAGCTGGTGGACTGGATCGTCCGGCGGTTCAAAGCGGCGGGGAAGAGCGTGGACTCTGAGCTGGCCAAGTATCTGATCTTCCTGTGCGGCGACCTGATGCAGGACTTGATCCCCGAAATCGGGAAGATCGCCGCCTACGCCAAGGGGGCCAGAGTGACCAAGAGCGACGTGGACGCCGTGGCCGCTCCCCGGCTGGACGCGGTGGTGTTCCAGCTCAGCGACGCCGTAGGCGCCGGACAGTATGACAAGGCTCTGGGGGTCTTGGCCGACCTGCTCCACATGCAGGAGCCGCCCCAGCTCATCATGGCGGCCCTGGGGAAATATTTCCGCCAGCTCTACGCCGCCCGGGTGGCCCTGGAGGAGCGGCGCACCGCCGACGACGTGGCCGGGCTTTGGAAGATGCACCCCTTCGTGGCCTCCAAGCTCATGGCCGCCGCCCATAAGGTGGATCTGGCCTGGTGCCGCGCCGCCCTGCGGCGGGTGGCGGAGACTGACGTGGCCCTGAAGACGGCGGGTGGCGACCCCGACCAGACTCTGACCGGGCTGGTCCTATCCCTGGCCTATGGATAAGCTGAGGGTCCGGGAGGTCATTTTGGTGGAGGGGAAGTACGACAAGATCGCCCTGGAGGCGGTGGTAGACGGTCTGATTTTCCCGGTGGACGGCTTTGCCATCTTCAAGGACAAGGCCCGCAAGGAGCTGCTGCGCCGCCTGGCGGCGGAGCGGGGGGTGGTCATTCTCACCGATCCCGACGGCGGCGGGGTGGTCATCCGAAGTCACCTGAAGGGCATTTTGCCGCCCGAGCGGGTGAAGGAGGCGTTTATCCCTGACGTGCCCGGCAAGGAGCGCCGCAAGCGCGCCCCCGGCAAGGCGGGCACCCTGGGGGTGGAGGGCATGAAGCCTCAGGCCCTGCGGGAAGCCCTGCTCCGCGCGGGCGTGGGGGTGGAGGAGCCCGCCCAGCCCGCCTTCACCAAGGCCGAACTCTACACCCTGGGTCTGACAGGCACGCCGGACGCGAGGTGCCGCCGCCTGGCCCTGCAAAGGGCGCTGGACCTGCCCGCCAACCTGTCGACCAACGCCCTGCTGGGGGTGCTGAACGCCATCACCACCCCGGCGGTGGTGGAGGAATTGATTTCCCGTTGCGCTGCGGGGGAAGAGGAACTATAATAGAGCTATCCTAGTTGAAACAGGGGGTGAAAGCCATGGCGGAGAAGCTGGGCATTTACGTCCACATCCCGTTTTGCAAACACAAATGCGACTACTGCGACTTCTACTCCCTGGCGGGGGCGGAGGAACAGACGGAGCGCTATCAAAAGGCTCTGCTGGCCCATATGGCGGAGACCGCGCCTCTGGCCAAGGGCTGGGAGGTGGACGCCGTCTACTTTGGCGGCGGCACCCCCCTGATGCTGGGGACCAAGGCCCTGATCCAGGTGCTGGACTTTATCAAAAAACACTTTAAGGTGACCCGGGACGCGGAGATCACCGTGGAGGCCAACCCGGAATCGGTGGACTTTGCCACCCTGCGCGCCCTGCGCCGGGCGGGATTTAACCGCCTCTCCCTGGGGATGCAGTCCGCCTGTGACGCTGAGCTGAAGGCGGTGGGCCGCATCCACGACTTTGCCCAGGTGGAGGCGGCTGTCCAGGCCGCACGGAAGGCCAAGCTGAAGAACGTGAGTCTGGACTTGATCTACGGCCTCCCCGGCCAGACCTCCGAGAGCTGGGAAAAGACTCTGGACGCCGCCGTTGCCTTGGGTCCTGAGCACATCTCGGGCTACGGACTCAAGGTGGAGGATGGCACTCCCCTGGCTGTCCGGGTGGCGGCGGGGGAGAGCTTGCCGGATGACGACGCCCAGGCCGACGCCTACCTAGCCATGGTGTCCCGGCTGGAGGCGGCGGGCTATCAGCAGTATGAGATCTCCAACTTTGCCAAGGAGAGCTTTCCCTCCCGCCACAACCTGAAATACTGGACCCTCAGTCCCTACCTGGGCTTTGGCCCCGGCGCCCACTCCGACTTTGGCGACCGGCGCTATGCCTTCCTCCGGGACCTGGAGGGGTACATCACCGCCGTGGAGAGCGGCGGGCGGCTCTTGTCCGAGGAGACGGTCATTCCCCGGCGGGAGCGGGGGAGCGAGTATCTGATGCTCCGTCTGCGCACCACCCACGGGATCGAGGAGTGGGAATACCGGCGGGAGTTTTTCATGGATTTTGACCCCGTTCTGGCCCTGCTCACCGACTACGAGCGTCAGGGCTGGGCGGAGCGGCGGGACCGCCGCTGGCGGTTTACCCCGGAGGGCTTTTTGCGCTCTAACGTGCTCATCGGCCAGCTGCTGGAGGCCCAGGAGCGCTCCACCCTCCCCGGCACCCTCAAATACATGTCGCGTAAAGGAACCTGATATGAAAAAATTACTGAGCGTTTTGTTGGCCCTGACCCTGCTGGTCACCCCTGCCGCGGCCTCTCAGGCCCTGGGGTGGGAGTTGGTGCGAAGCGAGACGGTGATCGGTCCCGGCGTGTCCCTCACCACCCAGAAGCTCTGGGGGGACAGCCGGTCGGATTACCGCACCGAACAGTTCGTTACATACACCCCCGGCCAGGGGGTGTCTCCCGTGGTGGCCTATGGCCCGAATATCCCCGCTAAGGCCACCCTCACCTCTATGGCGAAGGCGCTGGAGGAATATGGCGGCCGGGTGCTGGCGGGGGCCAATGGAGACTATTTTGTGGTGGCCACCGGTGTGCCTCTGGGCATGGTGGCCACTTGGGGCGTTCTGCGCTCCTCTTCCTCTTACCTTTATGCTGTGGGCTTTGACGCCGACGGCAAGGCTTTCATCGGCAAGCCAGAGCTCACCGTGGGCGTAGAGCTTAAGGGGCAGAGCCTGGCGGCCATGGGGGGCTATAACAAGTCCCGGGTGGCCAAGGACGGTCTTACCCTCTTTAACCAGGACTTTGGCGCCGCCACCAAGGGGGCGGGGAAGGGGATCAACGTGATCCTCCGCCCGGTGGTGATCCCCGAGGATCAGACGCCCCCGGTGTACCAGGCCCCCGACGTCACCCCGCCAGAGGCGCCCGTCCCCGTGACCGATCCCTTCACCGGAGAGGTGACCGGGCCCAGCGAGGAGGAGCTGGCGGCTTACCAGACGGCGCTGGAGGCATATCAGACCGTTTTGTCGGAGGCCCAGAGCGCCTACGAGACCGCCCTGGCGGAGTGGGCGCGGCTGTTGGCCAGCGCCCCCGCCCAGATGACGGTAGGGGGCGAGACGGTGACCTGTGTGGTGACGGCGGTGTCCGAGCAGGAGGGAGCCGTAGCCATTCCCGAGGGCTGCTTTATCCTCACCGTGGGTCTGGAGAGCGGCGATTATCTGAGCGGCCAGCTATCCGCCCTGAAGGTGGGAGAGCAGGTGAAGCTCAGCGTCACCTCCCCCGATCCCCGCTGGGGGGAGGCCCAGCAGGCCATTGGCGGATATGCCCTGCTGCTGAAGGACGGCGTGGTCCAGGAGGGCCTGGACAACACCGCCAATCCCCGCACCGCCCTGGGCATCAAGGCGGACGGGAGCGTGATCCTCTACACCGTCGACGGGCGGCAGAGCGGCCACAGCGTGGGCGCCTCCATGCGACAGGTGGCCGCCCGGCTCAAGGAGCTGGGCTGTGTGGACGCGGTGCTCTTTGACGGCGGCGGCTCCACCACCTTTGGAGCCACTGGTGCGCTGGACGCGGCCTTTTCCCTGCAAAACAAGCCCTCTGACGGGGGCCAGCGGGCGGTGACCAACGCCCTGTTTTTTGTCTCTGAGCTGAAGCCCACCGGAGAGCTGGGTTCTTTGCACATCACCCCCCAGAGCGGGCTGTTTTTGCCCGGCGGCAAGGCGGTGTTGACCGCCCAGGGCATCGATAGCGGCTATTATCCTATGACCGCCGCTGTGGGCGCGGCGACCTATGACGTGTCCGGCCCCGGTGCGGTGGCGGGGAACGTGTTTACCGCCGGCGCAGCCACTGAGAAGACCGAGGCGGTGGTCACCGCCACCGCCGCCGGGGGACAGCGGGGAAGCACCGTCTTGACAGTGGTCCCCACGCCCCACGGCATTACCCTTTCGGATGAGGCCACCGGTCAGGCGGTGACCAGCCTCAACCTGGACCCGGGGCAGACCCTGCCCCTGTCTGCCGCCGCCGTGTGGTACGGCCTGCCCATGACCGCCTCCGACGACTGCTTTACCTGGTCGGTCACCCCTGAAGTGGGGAACGTTGACGCTGCCGGGACCCTCACCGCCGGGAGCAAGGCCGCCGTGGGAAGCGTCACCGTGGCCGCTGGGGCCAAGAGCGTGTCCGTTCCAGTGACCGTGGGCGGCCATGTGATGTTGCTGGAGTCCTGGGAGGAGGGGAGCACCCTTCCCGTTTTGGACGACCCGGAGGGCGCGCTTTGCGTGGAGCTGTCCCGAGAGCAGGTGCGCTATGGCAAGTCCGCCTTGAAGGTGGAATATCCCTCTTGGACGGATAGCGTTTTGCCCTTGAACCTGCCCATCGCGGCGGGGGAGAGCAGGCTGGACCTGTGGCTGTACGCCGGGGATGACGGCCTGAAGAGCCTGGAGGCGGAGTTTGCCCTGGTAGATGGGACTGCCGTGACCGTGCCTCTGGCCACCGGAACGGCGGAGGCCGCCTGGCGGCGTGTGGGCTGTGAGTTGCCCGAGGGGACGGCGTCCCTGAAGGCCATGCACATTACCCCCGACCAACATGCGGCCGATCCCGTCCCCGGCGTGGTGATCCCCAGCGGGATGTATATGTCTACCCTCTACCTGGACCACATGACCACCGCCAACGGCCCCATTTTTGATACCACGCCCCCCACGGTGAAGCTCACCATGGAGAATGGGACGGTGAAGGCCGTGCTGTCCGACAATGTGGACAAGACCTTTGACCCGGCGCGCATCTCCTTCACCCTGGACGGCAAGGCGGTGGACTTTGTGATGAACGGCGCCACCGCCGCGGTTTGGCTCGACCTGCGGGACGCTTTGCTCCACCGGATATCGGTCACGGTGTCCGACACCTCGGGCAACCTGGCCCGGGCCTCCCTGGAGCTCCCGCCCGCGGTGGACAACGTGTCTCCCTTTGCCGACGTGGAGGGGCACTGGGGCCGCAATTACGCCGACTATCTCTACGACCGGGGCATCTCCAACGGCAGTCCCGGCCCCAATGGGACCCTGCTTTTCCAGCCGGGGGACAACATTACCCGGGGAGACTTCGTCACCATGCTCATGCGCTGGTTGGGCGCCGACCTCAGTCAATATGAGGATGTGAAGCTGCCCTTTGAGGACCTGTCCGCTATCCAACCCTGGGCGTTGAACGCCATCCGGGCGGCCTACTTCCAGGGGATCTTCACCGGTAGCGCTGCGGGGGATCTGCTCTACGCCAATGCCACCCAGCCCATTACCCGGGCCCAGGCCATGGCCCTGCTGGGCCGGGTCCAGGCCAAGGGCTACGCCCCTGCGGGGGAGACCTTCCTGGACCAGGCGGACATCCCCGCCTGGGCCACGGAGCACGTGGCCGCTCTGGTGGGCCAGGGCGTGGTCAACGGCTTTGGCGGCTATGTCCGTCCCAACGACCCCATCACCCGGGCGGAGGTCGCCAAGGTGCTCACCATGATGTGGTGAGCGGGGGGCCTACAGAGAAGAATGCCCGTGTCATCCCGGCGTTACGAAGTAAGCCGGGGTGACCATCCTACCTGGCAATAGAACTCCCCAGGGGGAGTATCCAACAGAGGGGGACCGAGGCCCCCCTCTTTGGCCGAAGGGATTGTCCAGAGGGGGGCTCTCGGATTGCCCACCTCTGGCCTCTTTTCTGGGGGGCTATCTTTTCGAGGACGGAAAAGATAATCCCTCAGAAAGGTGGCGGTCCCGACCGCAAAGGAAGGGCCCCGGCGTAAGCCGGGGCCCTTTGATACGTTGTGCGCAGGTCGTTTGATTATTTCAACAAGGCGATGAACCGGTCGAGCATCACGGCCACTTCCGCGCGGGTGACCTCCTCTGTGGGATCAAGGATATTGCCACCCTTGCCCTTGAGGATGCCATTCTGGACGCACCAGGCTACACCGTCCACGGCCCAGGTCCCGGCGGCGTCGCCGTCGGTGAATCGATCAAGGGCCTTGGCGTCCGCCTTAGTGTTCAGGCCCACCAGCTTGGCGTAGCGCGACATCATCACAGCCAGTTGCTCCCGGGTGATGATGTCATCGGGGGCAAAGATATCAGCGGTGTACCCGGTGACTACCTTGGCCTTGGCGGCCCAGGCCACGCCCTCGGTGTAGTACTTGCCCTGGGCCACGTCCTTGAAGGTGGTCTCATAGTCCGTCTTGCCCTGGGACAGGCGGCGCAGGACGGTGGCGAGAGAGCCGCGGGTCATGGGAGCCACGGGGCTGTACTTGTTATTTCCTGTGCCGTTGACCAGCTCCAGCCCGGCCATCTTATTGATGGCCTCTTCGGCCCAGGGAGTGATCTCGGCCACGTCCTCGAATTTGGTCTCCGGCGCTGGGATGCTGGCGGGGATCTCCGTCTTGACCAGCTGCTCGCCATTTTCGTCGGTGACGGTGATGGTCACATCGCCGTCCTTGGTCACGGCCAGTTCGGACTTGGTCCCATTCGGCTGCTCTACCGTCTGGACCTTGCTGCCGTCAGGCTTTGTCACCGTAGTGATCTTCGTCCCGTCCTCTTCCACCTTGGTGGTAGTGCTGGTGGAGGGAGTGCTGGTGCCGGGACGGGAGGTGCTTTGCTTTTTAAGGGCGGCACGAGCGTCCCGAAGGATGACCAGCGCATCATCGATCTGAGCCTGGGTGGCGGCGGAGTTGTCCAAAACGGAGGCCGCGCCGTTCAGCGCTTCTTGGAAGGTGTTCCAAGTGGCGGCAGTGTAATTGTCGTCTTGGACGGTGAGACCGTCGTCATAGGCAGCGCGCAGGGCGCTCTTGTCGGCCAGAGCGGGGGTGACGGCCCCAATGGGGTCGGTAGTCAGCACACCGCTGTACCGCCCAGTGCCGGTGACCTCCAGCTTGATGGTCTTGCCTTCCGCCTCGGCGGGGATGACCAGGGCGTCGCTAGTGACGGCCTCTTCATTGCCCTCTGCGTCCATAATGATCCACTTGCAGTCTACCGTGGCGTTGCTGGGCCGCACATCGGCGGTGAGCTGCTCACCGACTTGAGCCACGCCGTGGATCGCCGCAGAGGTCAGGGGGATGGGGGCGGCAGCGGAAATGGTCAGGTCTCCGGTAATCTTACCAACGGCAAAGGTGATTTCGGCGTGGGTGCCATCCACCACCGTATAGGTGAAGTCGGTGAAGTCCGCGCCGCCCATGGTGATGGTGATGCTCTCCTTGGCGGCGGGGAGGACGCACCCCTCCTTGGGAGAGATGGTGATGGTCAGGGCTGTGCCATGGGGGACCTTATGATGCTCCAGGTCGCCCATGTCGCAGGTCAGGTCCTCCAGTCGGTCCTCAATGGTGTATTCCTTGAGGACGGCTTCGCCGGAGATGGTGAGGTTGCAGGTCACGCCGTGGGTGAAGGTGAGCACCCGCTTGGCGGGGTCGGTCCTGTCGGGCAGATAGGTGTAGTCGGTGAAGGTCTCGGTAGTGCCCGTTTTCGTGACGGTAATGGTGTCGGGCTTCATCTCGTGGCCTGTCTCGGGAGTGAGGGTAATGGTGAAGCGTTCACCGTGGGTGGCGGTGTGGTCATGCTCAGCCATGTCGCAGGTAATGTTGGTCAGGTCGTGTTCGATGGTGTAGGTCTTTAACCGGAACTGGGCCGAAATGGTCACGGCGGCGGAGGGCATGGTGAAGGTGTAGATACCCGGTTCGTCGCTCTTTTCGGTGGCGATGGTTTCCGTGCCATCGGCCGTGACGGCTTTCAGGGTATTGGGCACCAGCTCATAGCCGTCGTGGGGCTGAACTGTAAGCCGGACGCTGTGCCTCTCGGGGAGCTGGGTGCGGCCTACAGTCACTGTTCCGCCCGTAAAGGTTTGGGGATTGGTTACGACAAAGAGAGAAGCATCCTTGACCGCGATAGTCACGGTGCGGTGAGCACCGGCCTCATGGAGGTCGTCGGCGGCCCGGCGGACTGCATAGTTTCCTTCGCCCAGACCGGTGATCTTGGCTGTGCCGAAGGTGCTGTCCGACGCGGTCTCATCTCCGGTCATGTCGGAAAACTCTGTCCAGCCGTCCTCGCCGGGGTCGTCTGTGCCGTTGTCAACCTTTTTGTACTCATAGAGACGGCCTTTGAATAGTCCGGTGATCTCGCCGTCCCTTGCGCTGGCCACAGAAACGTTTGTAAAGGTAGGAAGCGCCTTCAAGGGTTCTCCGGCCAGCTTGGTCATGGTGATGGGCTCGGAGTCCGAAGTGCCCTCATAGAGACCTTTGCCCGTGATGACCACCTTGTACTGCGTGCCTACGTTGGCGGCAACAGCCTCCACGGTGTAGTCCTGCTCCGTCGCGTCCGCGAGCGCGGTAAATTCAGCGTCGTCCTTGCCCTTGCGCCACCACTGGATGTCGATGGACCTCTTGGCGTCCTGAACGAAGGAATTCAGCTGGGCGGTCAGGGTAGAGCCAACCCTTGGACCGCCGGTGACGGTCACGTTGCCCTCCAGCGCCCATTTGACCGTGACGGCGCAGGTGTCGGAGACACGGCTGCCGTCGTGGGCGATGGCGATAATGTTGGCGGTGCCGGGGCCCATGGCGGTGACTACGCCATCGCCGGACACAGTGGCGATGCTGACGTCGCTGCTGCGCCAGATCACCGTCTTGTCCGAGGCGTCCTCGCCGCCCACAGCGGCGGTGAGGCGGATGGAGCGGTTGTTGTGGCTTTCGTTGGCGTAGAGGTCGATGGTTTTGGGAGAGACGGTGACCGAGGTGGCCAGGATGGGGTCGAGGCGCACCAGAACGGAGACCGTATATTCCGTCTTGCTCCAGGGGCGGGTCACCGTGCCTGTGACCGTCTGGTCATCCAGGGAATTGGGATCATAGCTGCTTTCGTCCCAGGTGATGGAGAGGGTGCGCACCGCGCCGTTGCTGAACTGCAGCACGGCGGTTTCGGGCAGGACCAGGCCCGCGAAGGGGGTCCTGTGCCGGGCGGTAACGCGGTTGGGGGTGACAGTGAAGCCCGTCACATCAGGGGGTACGGTGAGGGTGACGGTGAGGGAGGCGGCGACGTTCCCGGTGTTGGTCACGTTGGACGGAAGGGTGAGCGTACCGGTAAAGGACTGCTCGCTGTTGGCGTTGGCGTCATACCCGGCGTGGCTCCAGGCGACGGGGATACGGACCTTGGTGTCGTCGGACAGGGTGGCGATCACGTGGGTGGGAACATCCAGGGTATCCCAGGCGTCGCCCTTCACGCCCACGGCGGTGACCGGGGTGATGGAGGTGATGTCGGGAATGACGGCCACCGAGCGGACGCCGGTGAGGGTAAGCTCCTCCAGGCCGATGGCGTTGCCGCCCGCGTTGCCGTTCATTTTGGAGAAGAACAGGCGGACGTAGCGGATGGAATCAGGGAGTTGTGCGGCGCTCAGCTCTTCCTGAGTGACGCGGTCGGTAGGATGTGCGGTGAGAGACTGGTCGGCAAAGGACTTGACGGTGGTCCAGCAGGAGGCGTCCTTGGCGTGCTGTCCGCTGAAGGCCTCATGGTCGGCGGCTACGGTGCCCACATTGGAGGAAAAGTCCTTCGGGGTGTAGTCGCTTCCCGCCACCTGCACCACATAGGTAGCCGGCCAGACCAAATTGAAATACTCCATGGTAAGGGCGGTAATGGATTCCACATTAGTCCCCAGGTCCACCACGATCCAGCTGGGGTTGCTACCGTTGACCGCGCCGCTTGATACCTTCATATAGTTGGTGCTCCAGCGGGTGTCGCTGTTTCCGTCTACCGCCAAAGCTGGGCCGGTTTGGTCAGCTACCTCCACGCCGGAGACATATACGGTCTTGTTAAGGGCAAGGTTTTCCGGCGTGCCGCTGCCGCCCTCGGCGGCGCGGACAGTGACGTTGGCGTTGAAGGTAAACCCGCCGGGGTTGGTGATGAGGGCGTCGGTGAGGTCGAACTCGCCCACAAAGGTGTAGGTGCCGGCGGTGGCGGCGTCATAGCTGCCGCAGTTCCAGGTGACGGGGAGCTGGACCTGGATCCCACCGCTGGTGGTGACGGTGGCCCGGTCAGGCAGGGGGAGGTTCTCTGCCGCAGTGCCGTTGGCGACCGTGACGGCGGCGGGGCTGGCGGGCTGCTCATAGATGTTGGGATAGAGGGTGGGGACTTCTCCAACGGGGATGGAGTCCCCAGCCAGGAGGACCTCGGCGATGTCGGGCACGTCCCCTGCCGTCCATTGGACGCGCACGCCGGTGATGGGCCCTTGGCCGGAGAGGTCGATGGTGGTGGCGGTGCTGGTCAACGTCCCTGCCGGAGTCCAGTCGGCTTCGCCCTTCTGCACCTGCACCGTGGCGGACGCGCCCGCCTCGCCCCGCAGGACGGTGACGGCGTCAAAGGCGGTGGGGGCCTGGAGGAGCTTGGTCCAGTTGCCCGCCTGACCCGCGTCGGGGGCGAAGAAGGTGAGGAGGTCGCCGTCATCGGCGTGGGCCGCCATGCCGGAGGAGGCGTACACCGCGGTCAGGCCCTCCTCCTGGGTCACGGTCTTATTGACCTCCAGCTCGTTAATCTTTACCCAACCAGTAAGGCTTTCCACGATCTCCAGCTTGACGTAACGCCCGGTAACACCGTTGCCGTTGCAGGAGTAGCGGCGGACGGGAAGCACTACCTCATAGTCGCTGTTGACAAAGCTGTGAATATCCGTCCAAGGCCCACTGGAGGTGCTGCCCACACTGATTTTCAGGGACTTGGGGTGATCCTCGCCATCGCCGTCGGGGAAATAGACGCTGATATCGTAGATCGGCTGAAGACCGCCCAAGTCAAAGATGGCGTGCTGTCCAGGCTCTTGCTTGCCGTTGGTCCAAGCAAACGTGTCGCGGTTGCCGTCGACCACATTTGTCCAAACGTTTCCCTGGTGAATGCCTACGTTGGAGCTTACAAAGGACAGCTCCGTCCGAACCGGGGCGGTGGCGGTGACGGTGACGCCGGTCAGGGCCGCGGCGGCGGAGCCGCCGTTCATCAGGCGGACATAGCCCGCGCGGGTGGTCTGGGCGGGAGAGCCGTCCGTCCAACGGATGCCGCTCACCGAGTGCTGGAGCTTTACGCCCTCGGGGAGCGTGCCCTGGGCGGTGATGGCCCGGATGCCCACGATCTCCGGGAGCTTGATACCCACATACTCCCCGGCCCCCAGGGTGAGGGAGGGGATGGTGAGGGTGTACGCCCCGCCGTCGGCGGCGGCGGTCACGCCGTCGGTGTTGGCAACGTCTGTATAAAGGAGGCCCGTCTCCTTGGGGGTGACGGTAAACTCGCGAATATAGGTCCAGTAGTTCACTCCGTCGCCATACTGGCCGTTGCTGCCGGTGTAGCCGGTCTCCAGCAGCCGCAGGCGCACATACCGGGCGACAATATCCAGGCCGTCCACTGCGATATGGTGGGAATTGACCTTGGTGACCAGCTCGGTCCAGTGCTCGCCGTCAACAGAGCATTCCAGCCGGGCCTTGTGGAAGTAGTCGTGGTGGGTGTCGTTCTGGCCCTGGAGGATATCAATGGCGGCGATGGGCGTCACCGCGCCCAGGTCCACGCCAAAGTAATCGCCCGCGACCTGGTTTACGCCATAGCCGGCATAGGAGGCGGGGTCGCCGTCCAACATTTTCCGCGCCTCGGCGTTGTCGGGCTTGACCGCGTCGCCCAGCTTGATCATGGGGACCAGCTCGCCGGTAAGTCCGCCGCCGGGATTAAAGGTCTCGGCCATGGCGGTCTCCACATAGCTGAGCACGGCGTTGGCAAAGGGCTGGAGCCGCTTGCTTCCCGCCTTGGCCCACTTGTCCTGATAGCCGTTGTAGTCGATGAAGGGCCGGTTGGCGTCCCAGCCGGCCAGGGCCACCGCGCCGGCGGAGAAGTGGTTCCAGGCGGTGTTGACATCGTTGATATTCAGGGCCTCGGCGGCCCAAATAGCCTCCTTGCAGGCGGTGGCCACGCTCTCCAGAGACTTGAGATGGGGCTCCAGCTCGGCCTTCAGGTTGGTGTTGGCGCAGTTTGCCCGGAAGTGTGCCACGGCGGAGACGATCTTGTCCAGCTCCGCCTTGAGGGCCGCCACCTCCGCCGCGGCGGCGGAGGAATCCCCGGACAGCAGGGCGGCCTGCACCGCCGCCAGCGTCTCCCTCAGGTGCTCCGACTCGGGGAAGCCATCGGGATAGCGGCCGGAGTCGGGGCAGTTGGAGGTGTTCTGGGCAATGGTGTAGTAGGACTCCCACACCTCGGGCTGAAGGTACTTGAAGCAGTCCTTCCAGATTTCGTCCATGTAGGTGGTGTATTCGTCCCGGTTCCAGCACCAGGACAGGAGCTGGAAGTAGGCCACCTTGTTGGCCTCGGGCAGGCCAATGGGGTTGGACATGAAGCCGTACTGGTTTTCCAGACCGTTGGCGGTGTCCACGTAGTGCTTCAGGTTGCCCAGGTAGACCCCTGCCTTGTCGTGCTCGGAGCAGGGGTAGTTGAGCCAGGTAACGGGATAGTGGCCGGTGTGGTCGTAAAGATAACTGATGTTCTCCTGGGTGATGGGAGAGTTGACCCGGGAGCCTGTCCAGTAGAAATAGATGTTGTCGTCCAGGTCGGAATTTTTCAGGGCCTCCAACTCGCCGGTATAGGCGGACCAGCCCGACCATTCGATGTTGTAGCCACCGATGCAGTAGACCAGGGGCATACAATCGCCTTTTTGGTCCAGCCAGACGTTGATGTCGTTGAGGAACTTCACCTGGGTGGCATAGGTACCGGAGTTGTAGTCGTCGTTGAGGATGTGGAAGGAGCGTACGCCAATGCCGTAGAGCTGTTCAAACTTGGCGATGACGGCGGCCAGGTTAGTGGCATAATTTTCGTCGGAGATGGTGGTGCCCTTGTTGCCCAGCACATTGGATTTGCCCAGGTGGAAGCTCCAGGTGTACTCTACCTTCATGGCCTTACACACGTCCACCAGGTCCTTGATCTGGGCCAGCTCGTCGGCGGGGTATACCTGGTTCCACTTGTTGCCGCCGTGATAGGGGTCGGTCTTGGAGGCAAAGACGTACATATTGCCCTTCACGTCCCGGATGGAGCGGACCTGGCTCTCCCGGCCCACGTAGTTGAAGCCGCCGTAGAAGCCCTCAATGAAGCCGCGCAGGGCCACGTTGGAGTAGTCCTCGATCTGCACGGGGAGGAACCTCTCGCCATTGAAGGAGGTAAACATCATCTGGAGGGTGGCCACGCCGTAATAGACGCAGTCGGTGTCCTCGCCGATGATGGTGAACAGGCCGTGGCCGTCCGTTCCCGCCTCCGCCTTCAGGATGTAGGGGTCAAATTTTCCCGTGGCGGGGGTGGCCCCGTCAAAGACGTTGGTGGCGGAGGTCACCGCGTCGCTGTCCCCGTGGATGGCAAGAATGATGTTGGTCTTGGTGTTGTCCACGGCGTTGGAGGTGACCATGGTGTGGCCAAACCGCTCCAGAAGCTCCTTGACAAAGTCGGTGGTGTAGCTGTCCACCTCACCGTCCGCCACCACGTTGACCGCTTGGGTCAGGGTAAAGGGGGTCTGGTCCGTGGGATAGACCACCGAGTGGGGCACGGGGTAAATTTCATAGGCGTTGGGGTCGTCAGAGTACGCCTTGCCGACCACGCTGCCCGTGGCGTCGGCGGTCGTCTCCGCCAGCAGTTCCGCCGCGTCCAGGGGGTCCGCCGGGGTCCACGCCTCGTTGCCCGGGGCGGGAAGCTCGGTCTGCTCATCCGCTGCCGGGGCGGGGATCGCGACCTGCTCGTCCACCGCTTTGGCGGCCAAAGCGGTGGTGGGCAGCAGGCCCACCACCATGGCCAATGCCAGCAGCATTGCCAAAATCTTCTGTTTCCGCATGCTTTTTGCCTCCTCACATCTCACATGTTTTCGTCATTTCATCCAAAGGAATTTGTAAACATTTTCACATACATAGCGATTTTAACAAAAATCCTACCGTTTGTCAATGTGTTTTTCCCGCTGCGCCCGTGAAACGGCAAAGAAAAAGCAGGCGCAGAAGCGCCTGCCTTATTCCCAGCTTTTCCAGACCTCCGGGCAGAAGCCCACGGTGGCCTGCCTGCCGTTGCGGACGATGGGGGTTTTTAGCAGCCTCGGATCCTCCAGCAGCTTTTCCAGTTTGTCCTCGTCGTAGGCCAGATATTGGAGCAGGGCCGCATCGGGGTGTTTGGAGTCAATGAGAGCGGCCAGGCCCACCGCCGCCGCCGCGCTTTTCAGTTCTCCCTGGCTCATGCCCTTGTCAAGAAGGTCGATGTTTTGGAAGGGAATACGCCGTTCCTTAAAGTACCGTTGGGCCTTTTTGGTGTCAAAACACTTGGATTTGCCAAAGATTTGGATGTTCAACGTCCCGTCCCTCCCAGTTTCTCTGATAGTTTATAGTTTACACCATTTTGCCCCGGCTTGCAACGAAGACTTGCAATTCATTTCAGAATGTGGTTAAATAGAGGCGGACTTTAAGTCAAGGAGGTATTTCCATGTTTGAAAAGCGCCTTCGGGCCCTGCGGGAGGAGCAGGGCTTTCAAAGCCAGCAGGCCCTGGCCAACGCCCTGGGGGTAGCCCAGTCCACCGTGGCCAACTGGGAGTGCGGTCGGCGGGAACCCAACTACGAGACCACCAAGCGGCTGGCGGAGCTTTTCCAGGTGACAGTGGACTATCTCATGGGCCGGGGGGACGACCCTCACGGCGGGGCGGTGAGCGACCACGCCCTCAAGGCCGCCCTGCTGGGCGGGGACGCCGGGCTGTCCGAGGCGGAACTGGACGAGCTTTGGGAGGACGTGCGGGAGTACGCCCGGTATAAGGTACAGCAATATCAACGCAAAAAGCAGTAGGGGCGGGTCCCAGATCCGCCCGGAAAAATAAGGAGGAATCACCTATGGACTACGCCAAGGAATCGCTGAAGCTGCACTATCAATGGAAGGGCAAGCTGTCCGTTGTGCCCAAAATGGCGGTGGAGAGCAGGGAAGACCTGTCTCTGGCCTACACGCCGGGAGTGGCCCAGCCCTGCCTGGAGATCCAGAAAAACCCGGAGCTGTCCTTTGAGCTGACCGGCCGGTGGAACACCGTGGCGGTGGTCACCGACGGCTCGGCGGTGCTGGGCCTGGGGGACATCGGTCCCGAGGCGGGGATGCCGGTCATGGAGGGCAAGTGCGTCCTTTTTAAGGCATTCGGCGGCGTGGACGCCATCCCCCTGTGCGTTAACACCCAGGACGTGGACGAGATCGTGGACACGGTGGCCCGGCTCCAGGGTTCCTTCGGCGGGGTGAATCTGGAGGATATCGCCGCCCCGCGGTGCTTTGAGATCGAGCGCAAGCTCCAGGAGCGGTGTTCCATCCCCATCTTTCACGACGACCAGCACGGCACCGCCATCGTAGTGGCGGCGGCCCTTTTGAACGCCCTGAAGGTAACAGGAAAGAAGATGGAGGACGTCACCGCCGTCTTTTCCGGCGCGGGGGCGGCGGGCACCGCCATCTGCAAGCTTCTCCAGTCCATGGGCCTGGGGGACGCCATCGTCTGTGACCGGAAGGGGGCCATCTACGCGGGCCGGGAGGACCTGAATCCCGCCAAGGCGGAGCTGGCTGCCCACACCAACAAGACGGGGAGGGAGGGGACCCTGGCCGACGTACTCAAGGGCGCGGACGTGTTCATCGGCGTTTCCGCCCCCGGCACAGTGACGGAGGAAATGGTGAAGTCCATGGACAAGGACCCCATTTTGTTCCCCATGGCCAACCCGGTGCCCGAGATCATGCCCGACCTGGCCCATGCCGCCGGGGCGGCGGTGGTGGGCACGGGGCGCAGTGACTTCCCCAACCAGATCAACAACGTTCTGGCCTTCCCCGGGGTGTTCCGGGGCGCGCTGGACGCCCGGGCCTCGGTCATCAACGAGGCCATGAAGCACGCCGCCGCCCAGGCGCTGGCGGACCTGGTGGGGGACAGGCTGTCCAAGGATATGATCCTGCCCCTGCCCTTTGACCCGGCGGTGTGCCCCGCCGTGGCTTCCGCCGTGGCTCAGGCCGCCCGGGACACCGGCGTGGTGCGGATTTAATTTACTTTTAAGAAAACCTAAATTCCTTTTTGTCTGTTTGGGGGCTATACTGAAGGCAACGACAGGAGGGATGCCCATGGAACGTCAGGAGAAGATACTGCGGCTGTCGGAGCGCATGAAGGTGAGTCTGGAGGAGGCCGCGAGAGCCTTGGACGAGGCCGGGGGCGATCTGCTGGACGCGGCGCTGCTGCTGGAGCGGGACAAGGACGCGGGGGAGCGGGTGGTCCACATCCATTCCACCGCCGCCAACGCCGTAGCGGCCACGGCGGCCGCCGCCGCTCAGGAGGCGGCGAAGGGACCCTCCACCGAGAAGAAGGTCAAGGAGATCCTCGGCGCCGTGATCGAGGGGCTGTTTACCCATCCCATCCTCAACGGCGTGGTGCTGGAATATAAGGGCAAGAGGCTGGCGGTGATCCCCGCGGGCATTCTGCTGGCCCTGCTTTTGGTGCGCTGGTGGATCCTTCCCGGCCTGACGGCGGTAGGCCTGCTGGTGGGGTGGAAGTTTACCTGGAGCGGCCCCCAGTGGGGCAACGCCGCCCTCAACGAGGTGTGGGGAACGCTGGAGAACACCGTAGAGCGCTGGCGGGAGAAGATGAAGAGCGACCGGCCCCACGGCTGATAGGAGGGAAAGGACGTGGCTGAGCGTATTTTGCTGGTGGAGGACGAGGAGAAGCTGGCCCGGATGGTAGAGCTGGAGCTTCAGTATGAGGGCTACCAGGTGGACAAGGCCTTTGACGGTCCCTCCGGCCTGGAAAAGGCCCTCAGCGGGAAATTCCAGTTGGTCCTGCTGGATGTGATGCTCCCCGGCATGTCGGGGATGGAGGTCCTGCGCCGTCTGCGTAAGGAGAGCCAGGTGCCCGTCATTATGCTCACCGCCCGGGACGCGGTGATGGACAAGGTTTCCGGCCTGGATCTGGGAGCCAACGACTATATCACCAAGCCCTTTGCCATCGAAGAACTGCTGGCGCGCATCCGCGCTGCCTTCCGGGTCACCGCCAGATCCCCGGAGACGGAGGAGACCGAGACGCTGAGGGTGGGTCCCCTGACCTTGGAGCCGGACAGCCGCCAGGTGACGGTGAAGGGGGAGCGGGTGGAGTTGACCCGCAAGGAGTTCGACCTGCTGGAATACCTGCTGCGTAACAAGGGGAAGGTGGTTACCCGGGACGCCCTGCTGGACCATGTGTGGGGCTTTGACTTTGTGGGGGAGACCAACGCCGTGGACGTGTATATCCGCTTCCTGCGCACCAAGCTGGATGAAAAATTCGACTTGAAGCTCATCCGCACCGTAAGAGGGGTGGGGTATGTAATAGAGGAAACGGAAGGGTGACCAGCAAGGAGGTGGACCCCGTGGCAGAGGGAAAAAAGAAGTCCCACTCCCTGGCTCGAAAACTGAATCTGCGTCTTACCCTGCGGCAGCTGCGTCTGTTCGCGCTGGTGGATCTGGCGGTGTTCCTCTTTGCCCGCTTTGCCCTGCATATCTCCCTGACCATGCGGGAACTGGCCCATGTGCTGCTCCTCACCCTGGGGGCGGAGCTGCTACTGTTGCTGTTTGGGGCGGCCCAGAACGCGGGACTGATCAAAAAGACCCTCCAGCCGCTCACCGACCTCACCGCCGCCACTCAGGTGGCCGCCGCCCGCACCGCCGCCCCGAGGCTTGATCCGGAACAGCTCAGCGACCTGGCCGACCGTCTGGAGCGCATCGACGCCGCCGGTCTGGACACCCGCCTTCCTGTGGCGGAAAACGCGGAGCTGAAGGAGCTTACCGAGGCCATCAACGCCATGCTGGCGCGGCTGGACGCGGCCTACGCCGCTCAGATCAAATTTGTGGACCACGCCAGCCACGAGCTGCGCACCCCCATCGCCGTGATCCAGGGCTACGCCAACCTGCTTAACCGCTGGGGCAAGGACGATCCCGCCGCCCGCCAGGAGGCCATCGACGCCATCATCGCGGAGGGGGAGGCCATGAAGAACCTGGTGGAGCAGTTGCTGTTCCTGGCCCGGGGGGACAACCACACCATGAAGGTCAAGCCCGAGCGGCTGGACGCCACCGAGGTGGCCGCCCAGGTACTCAAGGAGACCGCCATGGTGGACCAGACCCACCCCCTCTCCGCCGACTGGGACGGCGCGGTCATGCTCACCGCCGATCCCGACCTTTTGAAGGAGTGCCTGCGTATTTTGGTGGACAACGCCGTGAAATACACCCCCGAGGGAGGACGCATCACCCTCAAGATCCGCCAGGACGAAAGCGCCGCCCGTCTGGAGGTGCTGGACGAGGGCGTGGGAGTGGCCGGGGAGGACCTGCCCCACGTGTTTGACCGGTTCTACCGGGCCGACGCTTCACGTGCCCGCCAGACGGGAGGCTCGGGGCTGGGCCTGTCCATCGCCGAGCGCATCGCCCGCTGTCATAATGGCCACCTGGAGGTCACCTCCGCCCCCGGCATCGGATCAAAATTCACCCTGGTCCTGCCCCTGGCGGCGTGACAAGGAAACAAACAAGCACAAGGGCCGCTTCCGTAGGGAAGCGGCCCTTGTGCTTGTTTGTTCGGCGAATTGTCACGCTCGGATTGGACGCGCTGGCGACCACGCTTCCCTCTGTCTCGGGCCAAATCGCGGCGGCTACGCCGCCTTACTAATTCGGCCCTCGCTCTGGTCCATCGTGGTCTGCGTGTCTATCCTCGCGCTTCGATTCTTACTTCTGAGACTCCGCCACAGCCACGGCCACGGCGACGGTGGCGCCCACCATGGGGTTGTTGCCCATGCCCAGGAAGCCCATCATCTCCACGTGAGCGGGGACGGAGGAGCTGCCGGCGAACTGGGCGTCGGAGTGCATCCGGCCCATGGTGTCGGTCATGCCGTAGCTGGCGGGGCCGGCGGCCATGTTGTCGGGGTGGAGGGTGCGGCCTGTGCCGCCGCCGGAGGCCACGGAGAAGTACTTCTTGCCCTTCTCCACGCACTCCTTCTTATAGGTGCCCGCCACGGGGTGCTGGAAGCGGGTGGGGTTGGTGGAGTTGCCGGTGATGGACACGTCCACGCCCTCGTGCCACATGATGGCCACGCCCTCGCGCACGTCGTCGGCGCCGAAGCAACGCACGTTGACGCGCTCGCCGTCGGAGTAGGGGGTCTCCTTGACCACCTTCAGTTCGCCGGAGTAGTAGTCGAACTGGGTCTGGACGTAGGTGAAGCCGTTGATACGGCTGATGATCTGGGCGGCGTCCTTGCCTAGGCCATTGAGGATGACCCGCAGGGGGGTCTTGCGGGACTTGTTGGCGTTGCGGACGATGCCGATGGCGCCCTCGGCGGCGGCAAAGGACTCGTGCCCGGCCAGGAAAGCAAAGCACTCGGTCTCGTCCCGCAGGAGCATCGCGCCCAGATTGCCGTGGCCGATGCCTACCTTGCGGTCCTCGGCCACGGAGCCGTCGATACAGAAGGCCTGGAGGCCCTCGCCGATGCACTCGGCGGCCTCGGCGGCAGTCTTGACGCCCTTCTTCAGGGCGATAGCCGCCCCCACGCAGTAAGCCCAGCAGGCGTTCTCGAAGCAGATGGGCTGGATGCCCTTGACGATCTCATAGGGGTCAAAGCCAGCGGCCTTACAAATCTCGCGGCTTTCCTCCACGCTCTTGATCCCGTACTGCGCCAGCACGCCGTTGATCTTGTCGATGCGGCGCTCATAACTTTCAAACAAAGCCATTATTCCATACCTCCTTTTCTCTTACTGCTTGCGGGGGTCAATGTAAGAATCGGCGTTCTCGAACTGGCCGTAATGACCCTGGGCCTTCTTAAGGGCCTCGCCGGGCTCGGCGCCACCCTTGATGAAGTCCATCATCTTGCCCAGATTGACGAACTCATAGCCGATGATCTCCTTGTCCTTGTTGAGGGCGATGCGGGTGACGTAGCCCTCGGCCATCTCCATGTAGCGCGGGCCCTTGGCCTTGGAGGCAAACATGGTGCCGATCTGGGAACGCAGGCCCTTGCCCAGGTCCTCCAGAGAGGCGCCGATGGGCAGGCCACCCTCAGAGAAAGCGGTCTGGGTACGGCCGTAAACGATCTGGAGGAACAGCTCACGCATGGCGGTGTTGATAGCGTCGCACACCAGGTCGGTGTTCAGAGCCTCCAAAAGGGTCTTGCCGATGAGGATCTCGCTGGCCATGGCGGCGGAGTGGGTCATGCCCGAGCAGCCCAGGGTCTCCACCAGGGCCTCCTCAATAATGCCGTCCTTGACGTTAAGGGTCAGCTTGCACGCGCCCTGCTGGGGGGCGCACCAGCCCACGCCGTGGGTGAGGCCGGAGATATCGCGGATCTCCTTGGCCTGGACCCACTTGCCCTCCTCGGGGATGGGAGCGGGACCGTGGTATGCGCCCTTAGCGACGGGGCACATATTCTGCACTTCCGAAGAATAGATCATTGTGTTTCCTCCTTCTACCTTTTTTGAACTGCTGGGGAAAGGTTTGATCACAGGTCATATTATACGTTACTCTCACCAAAATGTAAAGGGTTTTCCGCTGGCAGAATGGTAATTTTTTCGCAAAGCTGGAAGGGGGTGGACCGAAAAAGAAGCTCTTGTTTCTTGCGCCTGACTTTGGTATAATATCCCGTGTATACTCTTTTCCCAAGCTAGCGCAGCCTCCGGGAGGTGGAGCACCGTGAAAAAAAACAAGACCCATGTCTTTGATACCGGCTTTCGGCTGTCCTTTGTGCTGCTGGCCGTCTTTGCTATTATCACCGCGCTTTTGAAGGAATACGCCCTGGCGGTGGCGGAGGGCGCCGCGGCGGCTCTCTGCTATCTGGGCTTTTTGCGCCACAACCGCCGCCGCCAGAAGGCGCTGGCGAAATTCATGAACTCCCTCACCGGGGATATGGACGTGGCGGCTAAGGACGCCATGGTCAACTCCCCGCTGCCTATGGTCATCTTCCGGCCCGAGTCGGGGGAGATTATCTGGACCAACGACCGCTTCCTCCACCTCACCGGCCGCAAGGAGCACCTGTTTGACACCCGGCTGGACGGACTGGTGGAGGATTTCCCTATCCGCTGGCTCATGGAGGGGAAGGCGGTCTGTCCCCAGGAGGTCCGTCTGGGCCTGCGCCGCTTCCAGGTCTACGGCCACCTGGTGCGCACCGACGAGCTCAGCCGCTCCAGCGGCTATCTGGCCACCACCTACTGGGTGGATGTGACCGAGCTGGCCAAGGCGCGAGACGCCTTTGTCAATACCCGCCCTGTGGTGGCTCTGCTGGTGCTGGACAACTACGACGAGGTCCTAAAGCCCATGTCCGACTCCGCCCGCAGCGCGCTTTTGAGCGAGATCAACAACCGCATGGATGCCTGGGTGGCCGGGTCGGGCGGCCTCTTCTGCCGGGTGGACCGGGACCGCTATCTCTTTGTGTTTGAGGAGCGGTATCTCCAGGACTATATGGACGCAAAGTTCTCTATTCTGGACGAGGTGCGCCAGGCGCCCTGTGCCGAGGGCGGGCCGGTGACCCTCTCCATCGGCCTGGGCCGGGGGGCGGACACCTTTGACGAGCTTTACCACTATGCCTCCCTGTCGGTGGAGATGGCCTTGTCACGGGGCGGTGACCAAGCCGTTGTGCGCAACAAGGTCGGGTTCGAGTTTTACGGAGGCCACACCAAGGAGCTGGAGAAGCGCACCAAGGTGAAGAGCCGGGTCATGGCAAATGCCCTCCGGGCGTTGGTGACCGACTCCAACGCCGTGATGGTCATGGGTCATAAGATGGCGGACATGGACGCGGTAGGGGCCGCCGCCGGGGTGTGCGCCCTGTGCCGCAAGCTCAACGTGCCCTGTTATGTTATTAAGGAGGCCGCTCAGACGCCGGGGCAGGCGATGGTAGAGCGGCTGTCCGGTCAGGAGTATTACAAGACCCGCTTCATCAATCCCCAGGAGGCCCTGGTGGCGGCGGATTCCTCCACCTTGCTGGTGGTGGTGGACACCAACCGTCCCGACCAGGTGATCTCCGGTGAGCTGCTGGAGGCATGCACCAAGGTGGCGGTCATCGACCACCACCGCCGGGCAGCGGAGTATATCGAGGGGGCGGCCCTCAACTTCCACGAGCCCTTCGCCTCCTCCGCCTGTGAGTTGGTCACCGAACTGCTGCAATACCAGCTGGACTCCGCCGATCTCTTTCGGGTGGAAGCGGAGGCCCTGCTGGGCGGCGTGATGCTGGACACGAAAAACTTTACCATGCGCACCGGCGGGCGCACCTTCGAGGCCGCGGCCTTTCTGCGCCGGGCGGGGGCGGACACCGCCGAGGTGAAAAAGCTCTTCCAGACCGATCTCTCGGGCACCATCGCCAAGTATGACCTCATCCGCAACGCCACCCTCTACCGGGAGGGGGTAGCGCTGGCGGCGGCGGACCACAGCGTGGGCCGTGTCACCGCCTCTCAGGCCGCCGACGAGCTGCTCAACATTTCGGGGATCGACTGCTCATTTGTGGTCTATGCGGGGGAGAACGGCGTGTCCATGATCTCCGCCCGGAGCAACGGCAGCACCAACGTCCAGGTCATTCTGGAGACGCTGGGCGGTGGCGGCAACGCCGCCGTGGCCGGGGCGCAGCTCCCCGGCTGCACGGTGGACGAGGTGGTGGGGATGCTGAAGATCGCCATCGACCGCTATTTTGAGGAAAATTAAAAGCAATTCAAGCATAAAAGGAGCGAACCACCATGAAAGTCATTCTCCAGCAGGACGTGAAGGGCCAGGGCAAGAAGGGCCAGCTCATCGAAGCCAGCGACGGCTACGCCCGCAATTTCCTTCTTCCCCGCAAGCTGGCGGTGGAGGCCACCGCCGACAACCTCAACAAGATGAAGAAGCAGGACGAGGCCAAGCGGGAGCGGGAGGCCGCCGAGAAGGCGGAGGCCCAGGCGCTGGCCGCGCGGCTGGAGTCCATTCAGGTCATCATCCGCGCCAAGGCCGGGGCGGGGGGCAAGCTCTTCGGCTCGGTCACCGGCAAGGACGTGTCCGAGGCCCTCAAGGCCCAGCACGGCGTAGACATCAACAAGACCAAGATCGTCCAGGACGACCCCATCAAGTCCTTCGGCAGCTTTGAGCTGAGGTGCAAGCTGGGCTATGAGGTCAGCGGAACCATCCACGTGGTGGTCACCGAGGCATGAGAGCTCTTCGCAGGGCCTTGGCCCTGACCGCTGCCCTGCTGCTGTTGGCCGGCTGCCAAAAAGCGGCGGACCTGCCGCCCACTCCGACGGTGCGGATTTCTCCGTCCTCCGCACCGTCGCCCTCTCCTGTAGTAGAGACCGGACCGGTGGCGTTGAAGGACTTTCTCTCGGCGGTGAACGAGAGCCGCCGGGCGGTGGCCCAGGGCGAGCCCCCCGACCTCACCGCCTATCTCGTCGACCATCCGGAGCAAAGCCATGTCTACACAGAAACAGAAGAGGAGATGGCGGCCCTCACCACCTACCGGGGCGAGGGCAAGGACCTGACCAAGGAGGACCTGCTGGACGATGTGGACAGCTGCCTCACCCTTCTGCGGACCACCTATGGGGCCTATGACTACTTTGGCGGGGACGAGGTGTTTGTGCCGCTGCTGGAGGACGTGAGGGGGACGCTGGCTGCGCTGGAGGACCCCACTGCCGCCGATCTGGAGCGTCTGCTGGCCGAGGGACTGGCTCCCGTGGTGCGGGACGGGCATTTTCGCGTGGGGGAGGGTCACCTGCGGGATAGCTTTTCCCAAGAGATGTACTATGTGCCCGACCTCTATTTTGATGACTTGACCGGGCGGGACATGGGCTACGTCAAACCCACCATCGGCCCGGACGGGCGTATCTGCTACTGGTACGCCGTTTTGAGCCATGACGGGAGCGACCTGCCCGACACGCTGGACGGGGAGACGTTGGCGTGGACCAAGGCGGGGACCATCCGCTCCAACGGCACGGTGTTCCAGGAGACAGAGCAGGACGGCGTGCCCGTGCTGGTGTCCCGGGCCATGTGGGCGAGCGATTTCAACGCTAAAGGAGAAAAGCAGCTGGAGAGGCTGGCCGCCTGCGGCGGGGACTACCGGGACGCGCCCTTGCTGGTGTTTGACGTGATGGGCAACGGCGGGGGCGATGATTCCTATATTATGGACTGGTTTGAGGGCTGGACCGGGCAGTATGACCCCAGGCGGATCTTTTTTGCCCGCCGGCTGAGCCAGCTTGGCTGCTATCTGCTTCCCAGCTACGCCTCCTATGGGGAGGCGGGGAGTTGGTCCGCCAGTATGCAAGCAGGGACCTGGACCGAGCGGGAGGGCGTGACCTTTGTCCTTGCCGACAAGGGAACGGCCTCCTCCGGGGAATCGGCGGTGGAGCTGTTCCGTACGGTGGAAAACACCCTTCTGGTGGGCGGGCCAACTACCGGATGCGCCCTGGTCCCCAACAACTTTGCCTTTTACCTGTCCAACTCCGGCCTGGGGCTTTTCTTCGGCACCGGACTGAAAGCGACAGAGGACGGAGAAAACCGGGACGGCGTGGGCTTTCTCCCTGATCTGTGGGTGGAGCCGCTGTACGCCCGCAGGGCGGTCTTTCAGATGATAGACTATTATGGTCTGAAAAGCTGAGGCGCCTGTTTTCTTTTGATTTTCCAAGGAGGTGACGTGATGGACGAGCTTTTATCTTATCAACTACCTCATTCCACGGAGGCCGAGCAGTCGGTCCTCGGCGCGATGCTCATTGACGAGGGGTGTATTCCTCTGGTCATCGAGCGGCTGCGCCCCGAGGACTTTTATCTGCGCCAGAACCGGGAGCTTTACGAGAGCATCTACAAGATGTTCAACTTCTCCCAGAAGATCGACCTGGTCACCATCCTGGAGCAGCTGCGCCAAAGCGGCAACTATAACGAGCAGACCTCGGCGGCGTACCTCAAGCAGCTCATGGAGATCACCCCCACCTCCGCCAACGTGTCCCTTTATATCGACATCGTTCGGGACAAGGCCCTGCTGCGCCGCCTGTCCCTGGCCTGCGGCGACATTGAGGCCCAGGTGCGAGAGGGCAAGGAAGAGGGGTCCACTCTGTTGGAGCTGGCCGAGCAGCGCATCTACGCCCTGCGGGAGGGCCGGGGGATCACCGGCCTGGAGCCGTTGTCCGGCATCGTACCCTCTTTGCTGGAGCGCTTGGGAGAGCTGGCCGCCTCCGGGGACCAGCTGCCCGGCATCTCCACCGGCCTTAAGGTGCTGGACCGGGCTCTCACCGGCCTTAACAAGTCCGACCTCATCATCCTGGCGGCCCGACCCGGCATGGGCAAGACCTCTATGGCGCTGAACATGGCCCTCCACGCGGGCAAATTCTCGGGCAAGTCGGTGGCGGTGTTTTCCTTGGAGATGTCTAAGGAGCAGTTGGGTATGCGCTTGTTGTCCGGGGAGGCCCTGATCGAGAACCGGGACCTGGCCACCGGACGGCTCAACGACGATGATTGGACCCGGGTGGCCAACGCGGCCAACATCCTGTCCCACACGGATATGTATATTGACGACGACCCTTCTCTCACCGTGGCCGACATGAAAGCAAAGTGCCGCCGGGTCCAGGACCTGGGCTTGGTGGTGGTGGACTACCTCCAGCTGATGACCTCCGCCGGGGGTAAGCAATCCTATGGCGGCGAGAGCCGCCAGCAGGCGGTGAGCGATATTTCCCGGGCCATGAAGATCATGGCCAAGGAGCTGGAGGTGCCCATTTTGTGTCTCTCCCAGCTCTCCCGCGCCAACGAGAAGGACAAGACCACCGTCCGCCGCCCCCGCCTCTCCGATCTGCGGGACTCCGGCGCCATCGAGCAGGACGCGGACATCGTCCTCTTCCTCCACCGGGAGGACTATTACAGCGAGGAGGGCGAGGACGCCAACCCCAACGAGGCGGAGTGTATCATCGCCAAGAACCGCCACGGCGAGACGGGTATCGTCCGCCTGGGCTGGCGGCCGCAGTTCACCTCCTTTATCGACCCGGAGGAAGTGGATCATATCCACGAAGAGTATTAAATGGAGCGCATCCTATCCTTTTCCCGGGAAATGGAGCTGCTGCCTGGGGAGGGGCTGATCCTATGCGCTCTCTCCGGCGGGCGGGACTCGGTGGCGTTGCTCCACTTTTTGAAGGAGCATGGCTTTTCGGTGGCCGCCGCGCACTTTGACCACCAGCTGCGGCCGGATTCCGCCGCCGACGCGGAGTTTTGCCGCGCGTTGTGCGGGGAGTGGCATATTCCCTTTTATCAAGGAGAAGGGAATGTGGCCGCCCTGCCCGGCAATGTGGAGGCCAACGCCCGGGCGGCCAGATACGCCTTTTTGGAAAAGACGGCGGCACAGACCGGGGCGGCGGTCATCGCCACTGCCCACAACGCCGATGACAATTTAGAGACCGTGCTCCTCCACCTGGCCCGGGGCTGTGGACTCAACGGCCTGACCGGCATCCGCCCCCGGTGGGGGATCGTGGTCCGTCCCATGCTGAAGGTCCCCCGGTCTGCGGTGGACGCCTATGTGGAGGCGCTGGCGCTGCCCTATGTGGAGGACGCCACCAACGCGGATACGGCCTATGCCCGTAACCGCCTGCGCCACCAGGTCCTCCCCGTTCTGCGCTCCATCAACCCCAAGGTGGCGGAGGCGGCGGGGCGCATGACCGAGACCCTCCGCCGGGACTTGGACTTTCTGGAGACCCACGGCGGGCGGGAGAGACCGTCGGCCGCTGAACGGACCTGGCCGCCGCTGGAGACGGCGGAGGTCCCGCCGGACGGGATGGTGGAGACGCCGCTGTGGACGCTGCGCGTTACGCGGATAGACCGGGTCCCCGACGCGCCGCCCACCCCGGCCGCGTTCTATTTGCGCCCTCCCCTCGACGGGCGGCTTTGGATCCGCGGCAGGAAGACGGGTGACTGTCTCCACCCGCCATTTCGCACGGGGAAGACAGTAAAAAAGTGGTTCAATGAGCTGAACGTTCCCGTGGGGGAGCGGGAGGCAACCCCTGTCCTCACCGATGGGACGCATATTTTGAGCGTTGCGGGGATCGGGCCAAGTCAGGAGCATTTAGCGCCGCCGGGTCAAGAGGGCCTGCTGGTGCAATGGACAAGAAAGAGAGAGGAGACAGGGCAATGAAAGAGATGGATAAGGACATTTTGGAGGTATTTTACAGCGAAGAGCAGCTAAAGACGAAGGTTGCCGAGCTGGGCGCGGCCATCACCAGAGACTATCAGGGCAAGTCCCCTGTTCTGGTGAGCGTTCTGCGGGGCTCCTACATCTTTATGGCCGATCTGACCCGGGCCATCGACCTGCCCTGCACGGTGGACTTTATGTCCGTGTCCTCCTACGGCGCGGGCACCACCTCCAGCGGCCAGGTAAAGATCCTGAAGGACCTGTCCGAGCCTATTGAGGGGAAGGACCTCATCATCGTGGAGGATATCCTGGACTCAGGTAACACCCTTTTTTATCTGCGGGATGTGCTCGCCGCCCGAAAGCCCGCGTCCATCGCCATCTGCACCTTGCTGGATAAGCCGGAGCGGCGGACGAAGCCCATCCAGGCGGACTATTCCGGTTTTGAGGTGCCCGACGCCTTTGTGGTGGGCTACGGCCTGGACTACGCGGAGAAATACCGCAACCTCCCCTACATTGGGGTGCTGAAGCCGGAGGTCTACGGCGGCTGAGCCGAGGAGACCGGCGAACACGGAAAGGAAGGATAGGCTTGAAGGAGCAAAACGAGCGAAAATTCTCCCCAAGAGATATCATATCATACCTTTTGGTGGCGCTGGTCATTGTAGGGGTGTTGTTTCTTCTGGGGCAGATGGACCGGGGCGGCGGCTACAGCTATGCCCAGGTCCGGCGGTTTTTTATCCGGGAAGAGGTAGACCGCTTTGTGGTGCGGGGCAAGGAGCTTCAGGTCACCCTGAAGGAGCCCCTGGCCGACGGCACGGCGGTCATCACCCACCAGCTGGCCTCGGTGGAGCAGTTTGACGCCGATCTGGGCGAGCTGATCGGAGAGCAGCTGAACCGGGGGATTCTGAACGACTGCGACTACATCCCCGCCTATGAGCCGCCATGGTGGGTGACAGGACTGCTGCCCAGTCTGCTGATGCTGCTGTTTATGCTGGGCTTTCTCTATGTGATGGGGACCCGGCAGGGAGGCGGCGCCGGTGGAGGAGGAGATGAGCGGGCGTCCAAATTTGGCCGGGCGCGCACCCTCACGGGAGAGAATAATTCCGTCACCTTTGCCGATGTGGCGGGGGCGGAGGAGGAAAAGGCGGAGCTCCAGGAGCTGGTGGACTTTCTCAAGGACCCTGAGCGGTTCAACAGCCTGGGAGCGCGTGTGCCCAAGGGCGTGCTGCTGGTAGGCCCGCCGGGTACAGGAAAAACGCTGTTGGCAAAGGCGGTGGCGGGGGAGGCGGGGGTCAGATTTCTGTCCATCTCCGGGTCCGACTTTGTAGAGCTTTATGTGGGCATCGGCGCCAGCCGTGTTCGCGACCTGTTTTCCCAGGCCAAGGCGGACAGCCCCGCCATCGTCTTTATCGACGAGATCGACGCGGTGGGCCGCCAGCGGGGCGCGGGCCTGGGCGGCGGCCACGACGAGCGGGAGCAGACCCTCAACCAGCTGCTGGTGGAGATGGACGGCTTCGCCCGGAACTCCGGAGTCATTGTTCTGGCCGCCACCAACCGGCGGGATATCCTGGACCCCGCTCTGCTCCGTCCCGGACGGTTTGACCGCCAGATCTATGTGGGCTATCCCGACATCAAGGGCCGGGAAGAGATCCTGAAGGTCCACGCCCGCAACAAGCCCCTGGGGGAGGACGTGTCCCTTCAGAAGGTGGCCCAGGCTACGGCGGGCTTTACCGGGGCGGATCTGGAAAACCTCCTGAATGAGGCGGCTCTGCTGTGCGCCCGGGCTGACAGGCCCTTTTTAACGCAGGAGGACCTCCATGAGGCCATGATGAAGGTCATCGCCGGACCGGAGAAAAAAAGCCGGGTCATCACCCCGGAGGCCCAAAAGCTCACCGCCTACCACGAGGCGGGCCACGCCGTGGTCATCCACGACCTGCCCACCGCCGACCCGGTGCACCAGATCACCATCATCCCCCGGGGCGGTGCGGGAGGTATGACCATCTCCCTGCCCACAGAGGACAGGAGCTACCGCTCCAAGACTGAGCTCACCGAAGAACTGGCTGTCTGCTTGGGCGGACGGGTGGCCGAGCAGCTGTTTTTAGGGGATATCTCCACCGGGGCCAGCAGCGATCTGGAGCGGGCCACCGATGTGGCCCACGCCATGGTCACCCGCTACGGCATGAGCGACAAGCTGGGCGAGGTGGTGCTGGACAGCGACCGGGGTGAGGTGTTCCTGGGCCGCTCCATGGCCCGGACCAAGCCCTACTCGGAAGAGGTGGCCGGACAGGTGGACCGGGAGGTCCGCGCCCTGCTGGACGCCGCCCACCATACCTGCGAGGAGATCTTGAAGCGGCGGGCGGATATCGTGGAAAGGGTGGCGGACTACCTCCTGGAGCACGAGGTCATGGACGCCGAGACCTTCGCGGCTTTTTTTGAAAAGCCGGAGAAAACAGAGGAATAAGTCCCAATTATGGGACAACAAACCTCCTATCCTATTGTCAGAAGGCAACAGGATAGGAGGTTTTGTCATGAACGATGAAATGCGCTATGTGATGGGTCATGTGGAGGTCTACCGGGACGGGGAGTTCCTCTTCTCCGCGGATACCGAGGCGGAGGCGAGAAGGGAAGCTACGGCGTGATGTGGCCAATACGAGCGCGACAGCCCTTAGTCAGAGATATACGCCCGCACCCGGAGCTTGGCTCCCAGGCTTTCCGCCAGCGCGCGGCAGGCTTCGATCTCCTCTGGGGTCTTGTCCTTGTCCACAATGGTCATCACCACGTGGGGAACGGCGGTGGCGCACCTTTTGGTGAAGTCCAGCATGGCCTCCCAGGCTTTTTCGCCGTCCCGGGGCTGGGTGACGGCGCAGTACTCCGCCGCCGTGGAGCCATTGAGGGAAATAGACACCGTGTCGATGCGGCCCGTCAGGTCTCCCGTCACGTCCCTGCCGTGGATCAGGTTGGCGTGACCGTTGGTGTTGATGCGGATGGGAGGCAGGGCGGGATACTCTTCCTTCAGCGCGTCTACAATGGCGCAGAGATCGCCGATGCGGTAGGTTGGCTCCCCAAAGCCGCAGAACACGATTTCCCGGTAGGCGGCCAGGTCCCGCGCGCGGAAGTCGGCCAGAGCCTCCTCCACGGTAGGCTCGTGCTCCAGCCACAGGTCGTCGGCGTAGATGCTGCCCTTGTGTCCGTTGTGGCGCAGGCAGAAGACGCAGTTGCAATCACAGCGGTTGGTAAGGTTGACGTACAGCGCGCCCTCATATTCATAGGTAATGGTCATCATATGGCTTCACTCCTTGATGCGGAAAAATTTTATGGCGTTTTCATAGGTCACGGCGGCGACCTCCTCCACCGAGACCCCTTTGATCTCAGCAATGGCCTCCGCCACCCGGTAGAGGTACAGCGAGGAATTGCGCTCCCCCCGAAAGGGTTCGGGGGTCTGGTAGGGGGCGTCGGTCTCAAGCATGATGCGCTCCAGGGGCACGGCGGCCACCACCTCGGGCACCCGGCGGGCGGTCTGGAAGGTGACGTTGCCTGTGAAGGACAGCATCCAGCCCATGTCGATGGCCTCCAGGGCGTCGGGAACGCAGAAGGCGCAGCAGTGGAACACGCCCTTCACGTTGGGGAACTCCATGGCGATGTCCAGGGTGTCCCGGTGGGCGTCCCGGTCGTGGACAATGGCGGGGAGGCCCAGCTTTTCGGCCAGGGCCAGCTGGCGGCGGTAAAACTCCCGGCTGCGCTCCCGCTCCGGCTTGCCCTTGACCCAGTAATAGTCCAGGCCGATCTCTCCCACGGCCACGCACTTGGGGTGGCGGCACAGGGCCTCCACTTCGTCCAGGGCGTCGAAGTCCACTCCCTCGATGTCCTCGGGGTGGACGCCGGCGGCGAAGTAGAAGAAGGGGAACTGTTCCGCTAGGTCCCGGCTTTTTCGGCTGCTCTCCAAGGCGCAGCCGGGGCAGACCACCTTTGTCACGCCGTGCTCGGGCAGGGCGGCGACAAATTCCTCCCGGTCGGCATCAAAGGCGTCGGCGTAATAGTGGGCGTGGGTGTCGAAGAACTCCATGGCGGTCACCTCCGGGATGGTAAGTATGGGCTATTATACCCCCAAAGCGCGGAATGGTCAAGAAAGGGACGGCCACAGGCCGTCCCTTTCACTCGCTCTGTTCGGCTTGGTCCAGATACTCCTCCAGCGCCTTCAAAATCAGGTTGGAGACGCTGCGGCGCTCCTTGGCGGCCTGACGTTCCAAGCGCTCCTTAAACGTCCGGGTCATACGAAAGCTGATCTGTGCATCCGTTTTCGGCGTCATCATGCGGCATTCCTCCTTTTGGTTTATATTGTATCGCAATATATCACAAAAGGATTGACATATATTGTATTACTTTGTTATACTTCATATACCAAAAGCAAGGAGGCAAGGCGCATTATGGAACGAATGCCAAAAGCGATGGTAAAGGCTGAAGTATGTGGGACCTGCGCCCATTACCGCCAGCATTATGTCCTCGTGGACAAGGAACGGTGTTATATGCCGCTGTGGTACGGGCATTGTAATCTGCCCATGCATAAGCACGCTTCCCCTGACGAGACCTGTGACCGCTGGGAGGAAAGCCCCGGCCTCAAGTGATCCCGCATAGATCCGCATACGGCAAAACGGAGCAGAAGGAGACGGCCCAGACTGGGCCGTCTCCTTCTGCCGCCCCGGCAGAAAATGCTCTTTACCTCCAAGGCCAAATCGTGTATAATGACGGTAGCTGACGAAAAAAGGGGGGGGTCTCATGGCGACGGTGGTGGCGCTGGCGGGAGAGGTGGTTTCCATGACCGGGGAGACGGCGGACAAGCTGCTGGGTCTGCCGGGGGACGCCGCCCTCTTATACATCGCCCTGTGCCGCTGTGGCGGGGACTTTAACCAGGCGGAGAGACGGCTCCGCTGGGCCAAGGGACGGTTGGAGGCGGCCTATGAGGCTCTTCAGACCGCGGGCCTTATTGGGGCGACGGCGGAGGTGGAGACGGCTCCGGTTTTGCAGGACAACGCGCCCCCGGAATATAACACCCGGGACGTGGTGAGCGCCCTGGAGGGAGACGCGGCCTTCGCCGGGCTCCAGCGGGAGGTGGAGCGCCGACTGGGCTCCATCCTGACCCCTGCCGACCTCAAGCAGCTCTACACCATTTACGACTACCTGGCCCTGCCCCCGGAGGTCATCCTCATGCTCACCATCTGGTGTGTAGAGGAGATGGAGAGCAAATACGGCATCGGCCGCCGTCCCCGGATGAGCCAGGTGAAAAAGGCGGCGTACCGCTGGCGGGACATGGGCATCGACACGCTGGGCGCGGCGGAGGAGTTTCTTCAGCGCCAGAAGGGCCTGCGGACCCGGGAGCGGGAGCTGCTGCCCAGGATCGGCGTGCGTGGCCGTGCGCCGCTGGATAAGGAGCGGGACTACTTGTCCACCTGGATCGACTGGGGCTTCCCCGACGAGGCCATCATCATGGCCTATGAAAAGACTCTGCTGAAAAAGCAGACTATGTCCTGGCCTTACATGAACTCTATTTTAAAGAGCTGGCACGCCAAGGGCCTGCACACTCCCGGCGAGATCGAGGCGGGGGACAAGAGTCCGGAGGCGAAGGGGCCGCGGACCGCTCCGCCCGCCCTGCGGGAGAGCCAGCGCCGCCGCCGTATCGCGGAGGACCTGGCACGGCTCAAGCACACCACGGGAAGGAGTGGGGAAGATGGTTGACCCCCGTCATCTTTGGAAGGCGGACGAGCGGATCAAGCTTGCCCGGGAGGACCACAAGGCGGCCCAGCTGGCCTATCAGAGGCAGTGCTGGGAGAAGGCCCCCGGGCTGGAGACGCTGGACAAGGCCATCCACCGCACAGTGGTCCAGGCCATGTCCGCCGCCCTGCGCTCAGGGACCGATCCCACCACGGCGGTGGAGGCCGCCCGGCGGGAGAACCTGGCGGCCCAGAAGGAGCGGCTGGCGCTTCTGGAGCGCGCGGGGATCGACCCGGCCACCCTGGAAAATACGCCCCTTTGTTCCCTGTGCAAGGACACGGGGAGCGCCGGCGGGAAGGTGTGCCGCTGTGTGCTGGAGCTGTGCATCCAGGAGAACCTGGCGGAGCTGAAGACGGTCCTGGACCTGACGGCTATGGACTTTTCCAACGTATCTATGGAGTGGTATCCCACCACCTTTGACCCGGAATTTGGCATGTCCTCCCGGGAAGCGGCCCAGACGGTGCTGGAGGTGTGCAGAGACTACGCCAGAGACTTTCCGGACTATCCCTGCGACAACCTGTTCCTCTACGGAGGGACCGGGCTGGGCAAGACCCTCTTCTCCGGCTGTATAGCCAAGGAGGTGGCCGGGAAGGGGCATTGGACGGTGTATGTCACCGCGGCGGAGCTGTTCGCCCACTACGAGGCGGTGAAATTTGGCCGGGACGAGGGCGGAAAGAGCCAGGAGCAGGTGGAGCGGTATCAGAGCTGTGAACTGCTGGTGCTGGACGATCTGGGCAGCGAGATGACCACGCCTTTTGTTCAGTCCGCTCTCTATCAGCTCCTGGACAAGCGGATGAACCGCCGCGCCCGCACGGTGATCTCCTCCAACCTGACCATGGACGATGTGCGGTCCCGCTATACCTCTCAGGTGTGCTCCCGGCTGGAGGGTGCCTATCACGCCCTGCCCTTCTTCGGAAAGGATATCCGCCTGCAAAGGCGGGAAAAGGGCCTTCATTGACCCGGGGGGCAGTCCAACAGCAGCAGCGCCCCCACCAGACAGAGAAAATGGTCCGCACTGCCCAGGGAGAGGTCCATAGGCAGTACCCACTCTTGCCTCTCCACCGTGCGTCCCGAGAGGGTGAGAAGCTCGCGCTGGAGGGCGACGCTGACGTTTTCCCCGGTGATGCTGGAGAGGGTAAGGGTGTTTTGGACGCCCAGGCCGTAGCTCGCGGCGCAGGCGGCCTGGACCTGGCGGCAGGCGGCGACACAGCCGCCGGGGAGCAGGGCCAGCCGGGGCCGCAGTACGTCCAAACCAGCCAGCCCCGTGGCATCGGGGGCGACCACCAGAAGCTCCACGTCGGAAAAGTCGGCGGGATGGCTGCTGCGTACAAAGCGGCGCCCTTGACCCAGCCGGGCCTCCAGCCGCTCCGCCAGGGCGCTTGTATTGCTCCAGACGCCCACTGTATCCATAGAAAACCCTCCCTTTTGATTGATTTTTGCCCAATGCGCGCCGGGGTTGAGTCTAGTGTGCGGCATTTTGAAAAAATTACAAGAAAAACGCCAGGTTTTTTTGCTTGTAATTTTTTCAAAGTTGGACTACAATAAAGAAAGTGAATGGGTAACTTCTGCCAATTGAGGGCGTTTGAGAAAGGATGACCGCTATGAAACAAAGAACGGACAAAGGTGAAATTCGCATTTCCAGCGAGGTGTTTACCAACCTGACCGGTGCGGCGGCCACCAACTGCTTCGGCGTGAAGGGGATGGCCATGCGCTCCAAGACCGACGGCCTGGTCCACCTGCTGCGCCGGGAATCCATGTCCAAGGGAGTCAAGGTGCTGTACAACGAGGACGGCACTGTCTCCGTCCAGCTCCACATTATCGTGGACGCGGGGGTGAACCTCATGGCCGTGTCCCGCTCCATCATGAACGAGGTGCGCTACAACGTCAGCCGGCTCACCGGGGTGGAGGTCAAGAATGTGGACGTGTGCATCGACTCCATGACCAACTGAGAGAAGGAGGCCAACAGTCATGATCAAGACCATCGACGCCGCGGCCTTTTGCGCTGCCGTGATCCACGGGGCCGCCGCCATCAGCGCTTCGACGCAGGCGGTCAACGAACTGAACGTCTTTCCCGTCCCCGATGGGGACACGGGCACCAACATGTCCATGACCATCAACACCGCCGCCGCCGAGCTGAAGGGGAAGCGCTATCCCACCGTTTCCGCAGCGGCCTCTGCCGTGGCCTCCGCACTTCTGCGGGGGGCGCGGGGCAACTCGGGCGTGATCTTGTCCCTGCTGTTCCGGGGCTTTTCCAAGGGCGTGAAGGACAAGGAGACCATTGACGGCCGGGACTTCGCCGTGGCCCTGGACTACGGCGTGGCCGCCGCCTATAAGGCGGTGATGAAACCCGCAGAGGGCACCATCCTCACCGTCTCCCGCCTGTCTGCTGCCGCCGCGGCGGCGGCAGCCCGGGAGAACGACGCGGTGGAGTCGGTGCTCACCGAGACCATCGCCAAGGGCCAGGAGGCCCTGAACAACACCGTCAACCAAAACCCCGTTTTGAAGAAAGCCGGGGTGGTGGACGCGGGGGGCAAGGGCTTCCTCATCATCCTTCAGGGAATGCTGGACTCCCTCCAGGGCAAGCCTATGCCCGAGGCCGGGAGCGAGGCCGAGACCCAGGACAAGGCGGATTTCGCCGCCCTGGGGGAGGAGGATATTACCTTTGACTTTGACACAGTTTTCATTGTCCGCAAGAAAAAGCCCAATGTGAATTTGGACGAGCTGCGGGCTTATCTCAACTCCATTGGCGACTCTCTGGTCATCGGGGAGGACGACGAGGCCTTCAAGGTCCACGTCCACACCGACACCCCGGGCGACGCGCTGAATAAGGCCCAGGAGTTCGGTACTCTGGAGCTCTGTAAGATCGAAAACATGCGCACCCAATACGAGGACCTGGCGGCGGGTAAGCATGTCCAGTCCACCGACGATCTGGATGCCATTGAGAAAGAATTGGAAGGCGCTGAGGAAGTTGCCGACGCCGAGCCAGAAAAGGAGATCGGGTTTGTGGCGGTGTGCGCAGGAGACGGCCTGGCCGCTACCTTCAAGGACCTGGGGGCGGACGGGGTCATTTCCGGGGGCCAGACCATGAACCCCTCCACCGACGACATTCTGAAGCAGATCCGCAAGACCCCGGCGAGGATCGTCTATGTTCTGCCTAACAACAAGAACATCATTATGGCCGCTGAGCAGTGTATTCCCCTTTGTAAAGAAAAGAAGGTGGTGGTCATCCCCACCAAGACGGTGCCCCAGGGCATCTCCGCCCTGCTGGCCGCCCTGCCCGAGGATGGGGAGGACGCCAACACCCAGGCCATGATGGATGCCATCAAGGGCGTCCACACCAGCGAGGTGACCTACGCCGCCAGGGACTCTGATTTCGACGGCTTTGACATCCATCAGGGGGACTATATGGCCCTCTCCGAGCACCAGCTCTTTGGCACCAACACCGACCTGGACGCGCTTTTGAAGGCGCTGGCGGAGGATAAGCCCCAACAGGAGGCGGAGTTTATTACTGTCATCTTCGGCGCGGATGTGAAGCAGGAGGACGCAGAGAAGGCCCAGGCTATTTTCCAGGCGGCCTGCCCCAACGCGGAGGTCACCCTGCTGGACGGCGGACAGCCGGTCTACTACTACATGATCTCCGCTGAATAACACAAAAATACAACAAAAACCAACCTTTCTAAGGTTGGTTTTTGTGAAAGAGAAGGAAATGAGGGATATTTCATGAAGCTCGGCATCGTCGGACTTCCAAACGTGGGAAAATCCACCCTGTTTAACGCCATCACCAACGCCGGCGCGGAGAGCGCAAACTACCCCTTCTGTACCATTGAGCCTAACATGGGCGTAGTTACCGTGCCCGACGCACGGCTGGACTGGCTCAGCGAGCTGTACCACCCCAAGAAGACCACTCCGGCGGTGATTGAGTTTGTGGACATCGCCGGTCTGGTGAAGGGCGCCAGCAAGGGTGCGGGGCTGGGCAACCAGTTTTTGGGCAACATCCGGGCCACCGACGCCATTGTCCATGTGGTGCGTTGCTTTGACGACGACAACATCATGCACGTGGTGGAAAACGCCAACGAGCCGGTGCCGGTGGACCCCGCCGGGGACATCGCCACCATCGACCTGGAGCTCATCATGGCCGACCTGGAGATGGTGGAGCGGCGGATCAAGAAGGCGGAGAACCTGGCCAAGGGGGACAAGAAGTACCTCCACGAGGTGGAGCTGTTCAAGAGCCTGGCGAGCTGGCTCAACGACGGTAACTCCGCCCGGAGCTTCGAATGCGACGACCCCGACGACGCCAAGCTCCTGGACCATGCGGAGCTGTTGAGCCGCAAGGCCATCATCTACGCCGCCAACATGGACGAGAACGGCTTTGTCAACCACAAGGACAACACCTACTATAAGACGGTGGCGGAGATCGCCGCCAAGGAGGGCGCCCAGGTGCTCCCTGTGTGCGCCAAGCTGGAGGAGGAGATCGCCCAGCTCTCCCCTGAGGACAAAGCCATGTTCTTGGAGGACCTGGGCCAGAGCGAGTCGGGTTTGGATCGGCTCATCAAGGCCAGCTACGAGCTGCTGGGCCTCATCTCCTTCCTCACCAGCGGGGAGGACGAGTGCCGGGCCTGGACCATCACCCGGGGCACTAAGGCGCCCCAGGCGGCGGGGAAGATCCACACCGACTTCGAGCGGGGTTTCATTAGAGCTGAGGTGGTTGCCTTTAAGGATCTGCAGACCCTGGGCTCCATGGCCGCCGCCAGGGAAAAGGGCCTGGTGCGCAGCGAGGGCAAAGAATACGTCATGGCTGACGGCGACGTGGTGCTGTTCCGCTTTAACGTTTAAAGTTCAGGAAATATGAAAAGAGGAACGCTGCTTGGCGTTCCTCTTTTTTGTGCTTTGGGGTCATTCTGCAACCTTCAGCGGCTCCGATCCCCGAAGCTGGCGCAATAGGTAAGAATAGCGGTGCTGGAGGGACTTAATCTCAAAAACATAGGACTCGATCAGGTCGCCGTCGGCGGCGCGGTTGAAGCCCTCGTAGGCGCGGTTGAGCGCGCTCTGGGTGGCGCGCATGGCAGCCAGCAGTTCTTCTTTATTTTCCGCCTCCTGAGAAACAGGCGTAAGTGCCCGGCGCAGCTTGGTCAACATGGCTTGACCCCCTTTCCCTGCCAATCTATGCCATAGTGTAGACAGGTATGCGGAAAAACATACAAGGGGCGGAAAATTTAAGCCAGGGTAAAGTCGATGCGTCCGGTGG